>Ga0256828_1000333_pt1 | contig 32713 bp, 34 predicted proteins | sample CV88metaG_FD_185993 | JGI IMG/M metagenome (GOLD analysis project Ga0256828, IMG submission 185993) | Hydrothermal vent microbial communities from East Pacific Rise, Pacific Ocean - CV88 | ecosystem: Environmental > Aquatic > Marine > Hydrothermal vents | place: Pacific Ocean: East Pacific Rise...
AGCACTTTTTTCATTAGGTGACCATCGATAAATGGACCTTTTTTTAATGATCTTGCCATCTCCTAGCCCCTTACTTTTTTCTTCTACTAATGATAAGTTTATCACTAGCTTTTTTCTTACGAGTTTTGTAACCTTTAGTTGGCATACCCCAAGGTGAAACTGGATGACGACCAGAGTTTGTTTTACCTTCACCACCACCGTGTGGGTGATCGATAGGGTTCATCGCACTACCTCTAGTTTGAGGTCTGATACCTCTATGTCTGTTTCTACCAGCTTTACCGATAACTACATTTGAGAAATCTTCATTACCAACTGAACCAATAGTAGCTAAACACTCACCAAGTACATATCTCATCTCACCAGATGGAAGTCTAAGTGAAACATATTTACCATCTCTACCCATAATTTGCGCATAACCACCAGCACTTCTTGCTAGTTGCCCACCATGACCTGGGTGAAGTTCAATATTGTGAACAATTGTACCAACAGGGATATTTTTAAGTTTCATAGCATTACCAACTTTGATATCCAAACCTGCTTCTGCTGAAGCAATTTTATCACCAACATTTAACCCTTTTGGTTGAAGGATATATCTTTTTTCACCATCGGCATAGTTCACAAGACAGATTCTACAATTTCTATACGGGTCATACTCAACAGTTGCTACTGTACCTTCGATACCAAATTTATTTCTTTTGAAATCGATAATTCTGTATAGTTTCTTAGCACCTGCTTCTTTATGACGAGATGTAATTCTACCATTACTATTTCTACCTGCTTTTCTTGGGATATTTACTAAAAGTGATTTCTCACTTGCTTTAGCAGTAATATCTCCACTATCAAGGTTTGTCATATACCTTCTTGAAGGTGTATATGGTTTATATACTTTAATTGCCATCTTCTATCCTTATACTGCTAAGCTTTCGATTTTAGCATCTTCTGGTAGTTGAACATAGAACTTTTTAAAATCAGCTCTTTTACCTTCGATACCTTTAAATCTTTTTACTTTACCATTAACTCTCATTGAGTTTACTCTAAGTGGATTAATCCCAAAGTACTCTTTGAAAACTGCTTTAAGACCATTTTTTGTCATTCTTGGAGTTGTTTGAACTACGATGACACCCTCTTCTTGAAGAGCTAAACTCTTCTCTGTGTACATGATTGATTTGATATCTGTAATATCTGCCATCTTACGCCTCTTCTGTCAATTTTTCAAATACAGCTTTTTCAATCACGATTGAGTGATATGCTGCTGCTAAATAAGCATTAAATTCATTTGCTTCGATAAGATACGCATTTTTCAAGTTTCTAAATGCCAAAAATGTTTTGTCATCAATCAACTCTTTTACTACAAGTACATCTCTTTTTCCAAGAGATTTTACAAATGCAGCCGCATCTTTTGTCTTACCAGACTCGATAACAACACTATCAACTACCATTAAAGCATCATTCGCAGCTTTTTCAGCTACTGCGTGGAAAAGAGCAAGTTTTTTCTGCTTTTTATTAACTTTTTGTGTATAGTTTTTGTTATTTGTTGGTCCAAACGCTACACCACCACCTACAAATTGAGGAGCTCTTGTTGAACCTTGTCTAGCACGACCGCCACCTTTTTGTGCGAATGGTTTTTTACCACCACCACTTACTGCTGATCTATTTTTTGTATGAGCATTATTAGCTCTAAGATTCGCAGCATACGCTTTACAATAGATATAAAGGTTGTGTGGGTGAACTTCTAAAAACTTTTGTGGAAGTTCTGTTGTTTTGATTATAGTTACATTACTCATTTAACAATCCTTACCAATCCTCTAGCACCATTATGACCTGGGATTGAACCTTTTAATACTAAGATGCCATTTTCAGCATCGAAAGATACAACTTCATTTTTCACTGTTACTTTAGTGTTTCCGTATTGACCTGGCATTTTTTGACCTGGTTGAACACGCCCTGGCCATTCACACATACCGATAGAACCAATTCTTCTACCAAATCTATGTCCGTGACTTGCTGGTCCACCACCAAATCCGTGTCTTTTCATACCACCTTGGAAACCTCTACCTTTAGTGTTTAAAGATGTTTTTACAACTCCTGCTTCAGCCAAAGCATCTGTGCTTAAATCACCTGCTTGTGTACCTTCAGCAACTTGAATAGTCATAAATTTATTGAACTCTTTAGAGATTCCATATTTTGACTGCTGACCTTCAATAGATTTGTTAATTTTTTTGCTACTATTATAAGCAACAAGTGCTTTTCCGTCTTCTCTCACTTCACAAACTTTAGTATCAATAACTTTAAGAAGTGTAACAGGAACACTTGGTACATCGATAGTTCTACTCATACCAATTTTTTCTACTATAAATTCCATTCTCTACTCCTACTTGTCCATTGATCTTATTTCAACTTCGATTTCTGGCGCAAGATCAAGTTTCATTAGTGAATCGATAGTATCTGAAGTAGCAGATACGATATCTATCATTCTAGCATGAATTCTAATCTCAAATTGCTCACGAGAATCTTTGTTGACATGTGGTGATTTCAAAACAGTATATCTTTTGATTTTAGTTGGCATAGGGATAGGCCCTCTAATCTCAGCACCTGTTCTTTTAACTGCATCTACAATAGCAGCAACTGATCTGTCTAAAACTCTATGATCATAAGCTTTAAGCTTTAATCTGATTTTTTCCATTTGGTTTACCCTTTATAAAGAACTCGTTAGCTTAGGTGCCTAATACACAGGACTGTCGTCCCCTAACATTTTATTTAGGAACGCGTATTGTACCAAAATTTTTCAATATTATCAATATATTTAAACTAAAAAATGCTACCATTTATAAATTCATTTCCTTTTAATAAGGAAAAATAGGATATTAGATGGATTTACTAGAGTTTTATTATGAAAATATACCAATGAATGAAAATTACATAGATAGAAAAGTAAAACTATATGAAGCAGAGTTTTTAAATATATATGGTGCTAGAGGTTCAGGGAAAAGTACGATAGTTTTAGACTATATACATCAGAGTGATAAAAATATATTATATATTGACCTTGAAGACCCTAAGCTACTACTAGAGACATACGATACCCTACCTATCAATCTGTTTATTAAAGAGTATGATATTGATGAAGTAGTTTTAGACCATTATGAGAATGGGTTACTTGATGAGTTTCCTAAAGTAGATAGGTTAATCATTATTAGTAGATTAAGTATTGAAGATGATAATTTTATCAAACAGAGAGTATATCCATTGGACTATGAAGAGTTTTTAGGTTTTGAGTATCACAAAAATGAATCAACAGCATTTAATCACTTCTTAAAAATTGGAACACTACCAATATCTGCTATATACCAAAAAAGCTTTACTCAAAATATGAAGATATCATTTCAAAATCAGTTTAATGAACAAGAACAAGCTATACTGTTGATATTGGCAAAATACCACACGAAGGCATTGACTACACATCAGATATACAACTATACAAAAGAGTATTTTAAAATATCTAAAGATTATGTATATCAAACAATCAAACTATTACAAGAAGAAGGGGTTGTCTATTTTATAGATAACCATATCAAAAGAAGTGGCAAAAAAGTTATCATTTATGATTTTGCTTTAGCTAAATATATATCAACCAAACAGTTATTTACAACAAATTTTGAGGCATTAACCGTGATGAGTCTTATTAAAGATAATATAGAATTTAAGGCATTTGGGATATATGGGTATATTACACAACAAAATGAGTTAATCATTACTGCCCCATTTGAGAGTGAAAATAGTATATGGCTAAAAGCACAAGAGAGATACTCTATCTATAAAAAATATCAAATTAGAAAAGTAACTATTATTACGATTAATAATAGCTTTGAGTTTCATATAGAAAATCTTCATTTTGAGGCAATTCCATATACAGAGTGGGCTATCATCGATAATAATGAGATATACTAAACATATTATAAGTTTTCATTAGCTAAAATTACATCGCCTCTTTTCAGACCTGTGCAACAGTATTTAAGAGTACTGGGTCAGGATGGGAACATAGCAGCCCACTCTTTTTTATTGTGTGCCGCAGGTATCTGGAGAGAGGTTCTTCTAACACAGAACTTTCATTATATCTTATTTTTTATAGATTATAATTTTATAGAGAGGTGGCCGAGTGGTCGAAGGCGCACGACTGGAACTCGTGTATGGGGCAACTCATCGAGGGTTCGAATCCCTTCCTCTCTGCCATATTAAACTAGTTTGTTTATATTTTCAACTAAATCCTCTAAAAAGTCTGCTAACTTATACTGCTCTACAAGTGTAAATTCATCATTCCAATATCCATCTTCTCTCAAATGTGATGCGATTGGTTTAAATTTTTTAGATATTAAATAATTTATCAAATTATTAGAGAGTTTTGAGCTACCATCGTTACAAACTCTAAGTTGAAACTTATCATTATCAAAAAAGATATCAATATAATAAAAAGTATTAGCTATATCAAGATAAGCACATGGATATTCACTAGAAGAGGAGTAGTATTTAAGTTCTAATCGCGTTTGAAATTTTTTATAAAAGAAGAAACTATATAGCTCTTTTTTTCTTTTCCAGCCCCATTGCTCAGCAGATGTCTCTCCAGAATTTAAATATATCTCACTACCATTTAGTTTAATAATTTGATAATTTTTTGTCCCTTCTAATACACTCCACTTCTCTTTTGGATTTATAAAATAACTTCTCCAACCATTTTGAAGAGGATAATTATCTATCATTACTTTCAAATCATTAAAAGAGTTAAATTTATCAAGTAACTCTTTAAAACAACTCTTATTAAATACTCTTCTCCAATTTTCATTTTTTACTCTCAACCTTGTATCAAAAGAACAAAAGGTATATTTATTACTATTTTTATGATTTAAAATGTATTCATCAATACTCAATAACGCTCTTTGTATTGTTGTTTGTAGGGATTTATCTTTTTGAACTTTATCATTGAAAAGATTTAAAAACTTATCTCTATATTCAATAAATTTATCAAAATCATTATTAGAATACTTTAAAAGAAAACCAATCTGCCCATCAAGATACCAATGCTTTTCTGCTTTTATAATCTCCCTTTCAAAGTTTGGATTTTTTGAAATCAAATCTATTTTTAACACCTCTTCTTTTATCTGTATTGTAGAAAATTTCTCTATTTGAGTAAAATCTATATCTCTATAAACATCTTTATCTATCGTTGAACTAAGCTTCAATATCTCTCTTAAAATATTTGTAAATATTTCACTATCTTCAACTCTTATATTTGATATCAGATTTCGACATACTCTATCCCATCTTTGAAACTCAATTTTACTTAACCCTTTTAAGATACCTAAACTCCAAATATAAAAATATAACCTATCATAATATTGTGCCTCTTCTCTTATTTTAGTAAATTTTTCCAAATCAGAATAATTCTCTAAATTATCAAGTATAAGTACCACATTATCTATATATTCTGGATAGACATCTTTATAAAAATCTAAAAGATGTTTCTCTTTTAAAAAATTCTTCTGAAGTTGATATTTTTCTAAATAAAAATTTAAAGAGACATTATAAAAAAAGTTATAGAAGTATAAATCTGTTTTCTTATAATCTAATTTCCAAAAAATATCTAACCACTCATTATCAATTTTTGCTTTTATTCTAGGGTCTTGTATAAACTTTTCAAACTCTGCTTTAAAATTTTCAAAAGAGCTTAACTGCTTTCCTCTAGCATTCATTTTGATATATAAGTCTTCTCCAAGTTGATATCTATCTAAATCTAAAAATTCAAACTCTATTCTTGATAAATTATCTATATCTGAATCTTTAAACTTTTTTTCTATAAGATGTAGCATATTTAATATAGACTTAATAGTTAAATCACTCTCCCATGATAAAAAGTACCAATTACTATCTGTAATCTGCTTTTTTATATTATTTTTTTTAAGTTTTTCCCAATTTTTCTTATTGGTCAATTTTTCAATAAAATCTTTACTTGTAGGTCGAATAGCATATGAGAAATTTTCTAACTCTACAATATATCTACTCTCTAATGATAAGTAATAATACAATAAAAATAGCGTTGTAATCCTCTGTTGTCCATCGATAGGAATAAATATATCATCTCTCTTATTACCATAGATAAAATCCAAATTTAATCCACTACTCATACCCTTTTTTATAGCCTCTAAAAAATCTTCAGCTTTTTGTTCATCTAATCCTTGAACATAGTCTCTTTGAATTAATGGTATCTCTATCTTCTGTTGAATAATATCCAAAAATTTCATAATGCCTACTCCTCTATAAAATTACTCAATACTCTCTCTAACTCTTTAAGATAACTCTCTCTATCTTCTCTATTCCAAGTCAAATTCTCTTTTACATTACTACTATAATATTTCATAAAAACATTTTTAGTTCCTAGAGGGATAAACTCCCCTTTAGAGTCTAACTCTTTTAGTTTATCTCTTTTTTGTGGAAATAGTACATTACTTAGTGATGAGTTATTATCTCTTGATAAAAGAGCTAAGTTATCTATCGTATGTATGGAAGTTTCATCACTAAAAAGTTTAAATATCTTCTCTTGTAAATTGTAAAATCCCTGTTGAGAGATATTTTTTAAAATCTCTTTTATCTCATCTTTTAACTCATCTGATATATAAATTAACTCTAATTGAGACTCTAAAATAGTCCTCATATCTATATCTCTTGTTATGTTTTCACTATTTTGAGCATGTATATGTTCTAATGACCACTTCTGTCTATTGTGAATATCAAACGGATACCTAGAGTAACCACTATCCATAGTAATTATGACATTAAATAGAAATAATATTTTTTCAACACTCTTATAATCATCATCATAGGACAACTCTTTTAAACTCTTTTTAACTCTTATAGTTATCAACTTTTTTAATCTATTTTCAAAATCTTCTTTTGAGTATTCTCTAAATAGATTTATAATCTCTTCTATACTATTTTTTTCATTGGAATTTATGAAATATCCAATATAATGATAATATATATTATTGTGATAAAACTCTTCAAATATTCTAAAATAATCCTTCACTTCACTCCATAAAAGTTTCTTATTGGAAGGATTTTCTTTTATAAGATACTCAAAGATATAAAAGCTAAACTTCTCATCATCTTCATTAAACTTCTTTAACTTTTTATTATATTTACGAGCTATTAGATTGAATATAAAATCAATTTTGGTATATCTATACTCCTGTTTTGTTAAAAAACTAAAAAACTTACTATTTTGTAGAGATTTTTCTATATTATCCCACATAGAGATAATCTCTCTCTTTTCATTTTCACTATTTTCATACAACAAAAGAGCTTTTATCAATTCAGCATTAGAAAGTGGTATCTTTCCAATATTTAATCTCATAAAAACATCTATCTCATCTTCACTTTTATCCAATTCATACCAGATAAATTTCACATCTTTATCATCACTACCTAACAAAATATCTATAAATTTTCTTTTTGAAATCTCTCTATTTTTAATTTTCTCAACAAACCACTCTTCTATAACTTTATAAGCTCTACTAATATGGTAAAAATCAGAGTTACTATCATCTATACCATCTTTTAACTTTTGATTTAAAAAATCCCTACTCTCATCTCTAGTCTCATACTCTATTGTATAGAACTTATCAATAAAATATTCATCATTTAAAATATCTTCTAAATATTTTAAAATGATATAGATAGTTGTAATTCTCTGTTGTCCATCTATAATCCTGTATCTCTCATTCTCTTTTAAAACAACAATAGGTTGAAGACAATAAAACTCACTATCTAAGGATTTTTTTGTAGAAAAATCATAAATGTCATTGAGTAAATCCTCTACTTGTTGTCTATCCCATTTATAGCCTCTTTGATATGATGGTATAAAAAAATTCATTTCATTTCTTATGATGTCAAAAATGGATTTTAAATTTAAACTACTACTCATTAGATACCTTTTTAAAATCAGATAATTTATAGATTATACTATATCTTTCAAATAATATTAAAGCCTATCTATCAATTAATCTTAATATTGTATACTAATGAAATTTTTGATTATAAAGGCAGGGAAGTATGAATAAAATCAAAATTGCTATAACTATCATATCTATACTGGGATTTAGTGCGTGTAGTACTCCTAGTTTAAATGGTAATGTGAAAAAAGAGTATTTTACTAATGGTCAAATTATGTCAGAGTTTATCATGAGTGATAGCAGTGGACAAAATGGCTTACTTAAAAAATATGGTTATGATGGAAAGATAACATCAACTGTTACTATAAAAAATGGTGTAAAAGATGGAGTTGAACTGCTTTATGACAATAAAGGTAGAGTCATCAGAAAAACACCTTATGTAAATGGTAAAAAAAATGGTAAAGTGGAAGTCTATTATCCAAATGGTGACATCTTGGCTTCTATCAATTATGTAAATGGAGTAAGAAATGGTTACGCTTACAAATACAGACCAGATGGTAGTGTATTGAGAAAAGTTTTATTTAGAAGAGGGCGTATTGCCAATTAAGGATTAAGTAGTTATGGATATTTTTACTTTACTATTTTTGATTATTGTTTTAGCAGGTTCATTTATTGTATATCACTTCTATCTCAAAGAGAAAAGTAGTGAGTTAGATACAATTCGCCGAGGATTTTGTCCAAGATGTCATCAAAAAGATACGATAGAGATAACAGATGAGAGAAGCAGTGGTTGTTGCTCTCCCAAACAGGTTACTTTTGAGTGTGTAGAGTGTAAATATACAAATAACTTTTCGATAGAGAGTGGCTGTCGTCTTTAGCCATCTCTATCTATCGCATAACGACCAGAACCTACAAGCGATATCACAATAGCACCTATTAAAAATAGTAACTCTCTCTCAATAACCAATGCTCCATTTGAGCCAAGTTTAAATATTAGATGTAGTTTTGTAAGATATATTGCCATCACCATCTCAAATGCGATAACCAATCCCCATACTCTACTCTTCCAACCGATAATCAAAAATATAGCACCAACAATTTCAGATAGATAAACACCGTATGCTAATATTTTGGGAAGATGATGAGCGTGTAGGATTGTTTCAATAAACCCTACACCATATTTTAACTTGAAGATACCATGAAAAAGTAGTAAGCCTCCAACCATCAATCTAAGCAGAAGTTTTGACGCATTTGTCATAATCAACCTTTTTGATGGAATTATAGTCTATTTTTATTTATAAAGCCACTCTTCTTGCCCATTTAAATCTTTGAGCATAAAATGGTTTATCTAAACTTGTAGTGATAACTTTGTGTTTTGCTGAACTAGCATGGATAAATTTACCATTACCGATATATATACCTACATGATTTACATATCCTCTACGATGTTTTGATGTATCAAAAAATATCAAATCACCAGGTTTTAAATCTCTTCTTGATACATATTTACCAACTTTTGATTGAGCAATAGCTCTTCTTGGGATATTGATACCATTTAATTTACAAACATAACTTGTCAAACCTGAACAGTCAAAAGCGTTACTTCCACTAGCTCCCCAGATATATCTTCTACCAAGTTTTGTTTTAGCTATGGCTATCATCTTTTTTGCTTTTGTATTATATGTGTGTGAATTTTTAAATACTATATCATTAAATGCCAATTTACTCTTTTTTCTCTTTAACACTTTTGATAATTTTTCACTACTACTTCTTGTAGCATAATGTATATTATTAGATGGTAAAACTAAACTTTTCCCAACTTTTAGTATTGAGTGCTTTGATAAATGGTTAAGCTCTCGTAGTTTAGATACTGTTGTGTGGTGTTTTTTAGCAATTGCTATTAGATTATCACCTTTTTTAATCTTATAGGTATTAGAAGATGTCACCGTGTGTCTTGTTGTGATTTTTTTGTTATCTCTAGCTATAACCAGTACTTTACCAACTTTTAAAACATCATGTTTACCCAAATGGTTTAATTTTCTCAAATTTTCAACAGTAGTATGGTGTTTATGTGCGATAACATATAGACTATCACCCTTTTTTACCTTATGTGTCATACTCTTCGCACTTAGTGTAGAACTCATTGCCATAATAGATAAAGGGAGTAAAAACTTATAAATTCTTTTCATATTTAACTCCTTATTTAAGTTATATCACTATTCTAACTATTTAATATTAATAAATGATAAACTCTTTTTTAACTAAAACTTAAACGAAATATACTCAGCTACCCTTAAAGCATTGGCATAAATTGTCCAAGTATAAGGTACTGAACCACCTGTTGGCATAAAGGAGGCATCAGTAACAAACAGATTTTCAACATCATAAGTTTGACAAAATTTATTTAAAACAGCCTTTTTACTATCATCTCCAAACCTACAACCACCAGCGATTAGATTTGGTGGGGGCATATTTGAGATACGGCTTGTTATATCTTTACACCCCATCTCTTCTAGTACCATTACAGCTCTTTTTGATAATATATTGGCTACTTTTTGATTTTGCGAATGAGAAAATATCCTAAGCTTTCCAACAGGCATACCATATATATCTTTATATTTTTTATCTACACTCAAATAGCCATTATCCGTTGGTAACCAATCATTAAAAATCTCTACTCTTAATACCCTTTGCCTAAATCTCTCTCGTATCTCATCTCCTAAAGCCTTACCCCACATCAACCTACCATTTTTAATATTATTTTTAGTAGCCTTAGATATGATATTTGATGATTCAAACATAAACTCGACTAACCCACCTTTGATAATCTCTTTAGACTCTTTGAGAAAATACCAATCTTTTATACTTCTATTTACAAAAGTACCAAACTCCATCAACTCACGATTACTATTATCTAAAGTGGCATTTAGCACTCCTCCAGCTGAAAAGATAAGATTTTTACCAAGCTCTTTTGAACTATTTGCCAACCCATCTGGGTGTTCTTTAGATGAAGAGTTTAACATCAATCTTACGCTCTCATGTGCTTGAGCCGATAGTACAAAAATTGAAGCATATATCTTAAATTTTCTCTTTGTAACTCTATCTATACACTCTACATACTCCACCTTATCACTACGACTTGTATGGATAGATAGAACTTGTGTTGTTGTATAGATATCCAAATTATTAGTAGCAAGAGCTGGTTTGATAAATGCCTCTAACGCACTACCTTTTGCTCCTGAACTACACCCATAACTACCACAAAATCCAGAGTAGTAACAACCATCTCTATCATCTTTTGAACTAGATAAGATAGCTCGAGGTGTCACAAGAGCCTCTATACCTAAATTGTGACAACTTCTATCTATCAAACTTGACACTACATTCTCTCTCAATGGTGGATATGGAAAAGTTTTTTTAGCTCTAGGAGGTTCATATCTATGCTCTTTATAGCTACCTGATATACCAACTAACTGCTCTATCTTTGTATAGTATGGCTCTAACTCATCATAATCAATAGCCCAATTTTCAATATTTGCTCCATCAATACGAGATAAATCACCCAATCTAAAATCATCAGGGTGGAGTCTATGAAACATACCACTCATAAAGTTTGATGAGCCACCTAAAATATTGCCATTAAAAAAACTATATCCCAAATCATAAGTTGGCTTTGATACCCACTTATTCTCCTTTTGATACTCAAGAATATGATACTCATCATATATATGTGGTGTGACTATATCCCGTCTTGTGTATGCCAACTCATCTTTACTAAACTCATGACGCCCTATAAGCCTTCCTTTCTCAATAAGTGCCACTTTATAACCAGCCCTACATAAGCTATATGCCATAACACCACCACTAGCACCAGAGCCTACAATAACAATATCATAGCTTTTCATAAGTTGATATACCTACTCTTAGGAAGAGGATTACCCGATTTAGCATCTACATACTTATAGTATCTCTTATCTCTATTGACTCCATAAATAGGTGAAGAGTAGATAGCTTCAAATCCCAATATCTGTACTTGATAGAGCCAACTTTGCGCAAAAGAGTCATTTTCAAACTCTCTTAGATAAATCTCTTTTTGAAACGAGTTCAATCTAGAAAAACCTTTAACCATCTTATCCAAAGCTCTAGCTCCTTGGAGTATAAAATCTCTAATCTCTCTATCATAAGATGGGTGAGATATCGTCTCTAAGATAAAAGATACCATATCTTTACTACTATATGATGGTACAATTTGACTATTTTTAAACATATGTTTAAGTACAGCATTAACTATTAAAATCTCATCTCTATACTCACTAGCTTCTAAATTTAAAGAAAGCAATGCTGTCATACATATAAAATCTCGTCTTTTCATAACCACTACCACCTTTCTAAATAGAGCAACAATATTAACATAAGGAAGATAAATAACAAATATTTTGATGAATTTCATCAAATTTGACGCTAAAAATATATGCTTTTTTCAAATAATTTGCTACAATGCCAAAAAATATAAAAAGGATATATATGAAACAAGTAGATATGAACTCTGATGAATTTCAAGCTGAGTTAGAGAAAACTTGGAGTTTTGTAGAAAAAGTCAATAAGCAATTTGGATTTGTTCAAAACCCAAATGAAGAGGTAAATGAGGGTGTTGCTATGGGACTTGCTAGAAACAAACTTATGTATGGAAAGAGATTTTGTCCTTGTTTTATGGTAAGTGGAGAGACTCCTCAAGAGAGAAAAGAGGCTGATAATAGGATATGTCCATGTAAACCAGCACTTGAAGATGAGATACCAAATGATGGTAAGTGTCACTGTGGGATTTTCTGTACTCCAGAGTGGGCAAAAGCTCAACAAGTTCATGAAGAGATAGAAGAGGTTGTTCATACTCACTCAAAAGGGCTTACAAAAGAACAGGCTCAAACACTTTTAAAAAAAGAGCAACTAGATGGTGATGAGTTAGAGTCACTACTAGAGGCTAGAGAGCTTGGTATGGTTGATTTTACACTTATGGATGTAAGAGAGTTTATGGAGTTTCAAATGGGGCATATCGTAGGTACAGACTGCTTAGTTTCAACATCACAATTTTATGCGAAGATAGAAGAACATAATGATAAGAAAAACTCACCAATTATCGTATATTGTCACACAGGAAGTAGAAGTTTCCAAGTACAATATGCTATGAAATCTATGGGATTTGAACATGTATGTAACTTAAGACCAGGGATTATCGCTTATAGTGGAGATATTCAAAGAGGATAAAAAGATAGTAAGAGGAGTAAATCCTCTTACTCTAAAATAAAATTAAGCTAACGCTGATTTAGCAGCATCAGCTACTTTAGTAAATGCTGTTGGGTTATTCATAGCCATATCAGCTAGAACTTTTCTATCTAGCTCAATATTAGCTAGTTTCAATCCATGCATAAATCTTGAATAAGAGATATCATTCAATCTTGCCGCAGCATTGATACGGATAATCCAAAGTTTTCTGAATTCTCTTTTTTTCTGTCTTCTATCTCTATAAGCATATACCAATGAGCGTTCTAATTGCTCTTTCGCTTTTCTAAAGTGTTTTCTTCTACCACTGTAGAATCCTCTAGCTTGTTTTAGAAGTTTTTTGTGTCTTCTATGTCTAACTATACCAGTTTTTACTCTCATATTTTTCCTTTACTTTACCATTTTCTTTTATAGAAATAGGTGTTAGATATTATCTCTATCTAAACTTGCCCCTAATCGGGGGAATAATTTTAAATCAACACTTAACTAAAAATTAGTTAATCATCTCTTTGATTTTTTTAGCATCAGCAGCATCTACATGCTTAGGGCTTCTCATTTGTCTATGGTGTTTACCATCTACTTTTGTAAGGATATGGCTTCTATAAGCTGTTCCTCTTTTGATTTTACCACTTTTTTTAACTTTAAAACGCTTAACAGCGCCTTTTACACTTTTCATCTTTGGCATATGCTTTTCTCCCTTGTTGAATTTTTTCTATTATCAACTAAAATGATAGACAGAAAATGGGACGATATTATACTGTAAAAAACTGAATATTTTATAAAAGGTAGTTAAAGTAGAAAATATCCCCAAAAGGGATATTTGTATTAAAAATTAAAATCTATAAGTTACACCTATATGAAGTACAGGCCACCACTTATAATCTTTGATATCTTCATTGATATCATCTTCTTCTTTTTGTAAATCTCTTCTTAAGTTATCACAAGTATTAACACCTGCTCTGAGTAGTTCAGCATTTGGTGTACAGTTTGATGAACGCAACTCTACTTTTGGACTATCTTGATACCAAGCACCTGCTTTAAAGTTGAAGAACCAACTACCATCATCAAATAGAGAGGCATCATACCCTATACCAAGATATGGTGCTAAATTATTTAAATCAACAACTTCACCATCTACTGTACCAACATCAGCAACACTATACTCATTTCCACCAAACTCATAAGTACCATCAGCTTTTGGAGTAGCTACCATATCAAAACTGTTTCCATTATAAAACGCCCCTACTCCTAGATAAAAACCATTTCCAAATGGGTGATACTCAAGAGTTGCTCCAAAATTTAATAAATCCACATCTGTATCATAAGTAGCATCAGTATCATCATAAGTACCACTATATGTAAGTCCACCACCCATAATACGAATAGCTAAGTTATAATCTGAATTAATCATTCTACTATACTCTAACTCAACTCCTGTTGTACCAGCAGTAAGACCGATAGATTGAGCCTCAGTAGCATTTAATACTGATGAGAATAGAGCTAAAGAAGCAATAGACGACAATAATAGTTTTTTCATTTTTCAATCCTTTATTTAAAGTAAATAATTCTATCTAATAGATACTAAAACTTTCTACATCTTACTCAAATTATGTTAAAATATTTAATAATTTTTCACATATATTGAGGCACTTATTGGATACTACATCAAAAATTTTAAAACAGAAAAATAAACTATTGACAGAGATATATTTTGAACTACAACGATATTATGAGGATAAGTATGGTAAAAATGCTTTGGTTCTTATAGAGATAGGTTCATTTTTTGAAATTTATGAGATAAATAATGAGAAAGAGAAAATCGGAAAAGCAAAAGAGGTAGCAGAGCTTTTAAATATCCAGCTAACTCGTAAAAACAAAGCTATCTTGGAAAACTCTATGAGTAATCCACTCTTAGCAGGTGTCCCATCTGTATCGATTGATAGATACCTCTCTCGTTTGATTGAATTACAAAAATATACAATTATCATCATCAAACAAAAAGGGGAAGTGCCAAAGATTGAGAGATATGTTGCCAACATCATATCAGCAGGTACAAATTTTGAGTACCTCAACCAACCAACAGAGAACAATATAGCCTCTATTATCATAGATAGTAATCAAGATATATACTCTGTTGGCTACTCAGCAACAGATGTCACTACTGGTAAGACGATATGTAAAGAGATACACTCAACAAGAGATGATAAAACCTATGCTCTTGATGAGCTATTTAACCTACTTCAGACATATCAGACATCAGAAGTCATCATCACACTAGATAGTAAAGATATCCATAAAGAGTGGCTTATCAAATATCTTGAACTCTCAAATACCAACTATATATTTAACACTAAAAGATGTAAAATAAACTATCAAAATGAACTATTTTCAAAGATTTTTGAGATAGAGTCTATTTTAACTCCCATAGAGTATCTAAATCTTGAGAGATACCCTTATACCACAGAAGCTTTGGCTATATTGATAGAGTTCATCATAGAACACGATGAGAGTATAGTTCAAAAGATAAATAGACCTATATTTCTCTCATCAAACAGATATATGTATATAGGCAATAATGCTCTAGAGCAACTCTCTATCATCTCACGAGATAAATCAGAAGTGACACTTCTCTCTCTTATAGATAAAACATCAACAGCCTTTGGTAAAAGACTTCTCAAAGAGAGACTACTCAATCCTATCTGTGATAGAGAGATACTAGAGCATAGATATACTCTCATAGAGAAGTTACTTCCTGAGTGCGAACTATTTGAGAGTGATTTAAAACAGATATATGATTTGGAGAGGATACTAAGACGAGTAAAACTAAAAAAGTTACACCCACTTGAGCTAACATATATACACCACTCTTTAGTATCAATTTTAAAACTCTTTAAACACGCAAATAGATATGGTATAGATACAGATGAGAAGTTACAAAATCAATCTAAAGAACTCCTAAATATGTTAAGTGAGAGTTTTGATATAGATATGTGTGCTAAGTTCAATATAGAACAGATTAATGATAATATATTTAAAGAGGGGATATATCCAGAGATAGATAGAGTAGTTCAAGAGCAGAAAAAAGAGTTTGACAAGTTGGAAAAAGTCGCTTCTTATATCAACAGCCTATTTGATGAAAAAGCAACAAACAACTATATCTCTATAAACTACCTAGAGAGTGAAGGGTACTATCTACAACTTACTAAAAACCGTTTTTCAATGATAGAAAAGGAGTTAAAAGATAGTTTTGTATCCATAGATGATAAACACTACTTTTTTAAAGATTTCTACTTTAAACCACTAAAAAACAGTATAAAAATACACTCTGAACTATTTGAAAAGATTACACAAAAGTATGAGAGCAATAGAGTTAGGTTAATATCTCTTGTCAAAGATAGATATGTAGAGTCATTGGCTTTGATAGAGAGTAGATTTTCATTGACAATAGAGGGGTTAATCGAGTTTATCGCATCTATCGATGTAGCTTTAAGTGGTGCGAAATCAGCAAAAAAAATGAATTTAAGCAGACCTATCATTGAAGATAAAAACTTTTATGAAGCTATCGCTCTTAGACACCCTATCATAGAGTCAAATGACCAAAGAGGTATCTATATCCCAAATGATATATATCTAGGTGAGTACAACTCAACTAAACACAATCATATAATGTTAAATGCTAGTAACAGTAGTGATATATATGGTGTTTTACTATATGGTATAAACTCCTCAGGAAAATCATCTCTGATGAAGAGTATCGGTATATCCATCATATTGGCACAATCTGGCTTCTTTGTTCCAGCTGTGGAGATGAGGTTTGGACTATATGATAAGATATTTACCCGTATAGTATCAAGAGATAATCTATATAAAGGATTGTCCACATTTACTGTTGAGATGATGGAGTTAAAAAACATATTCAATCGTGCCAATGAGAAATCTATAATCCTAGGTGATGAGATATCTCAAGGAACAGAGACACTCTCAGCTCTTGCGATAGTAAGTAGTTCCATCATCAAACTATTAAAATTAAAAAGTACATTTATATTTGCTACTCACCTACATCAACTAGGAGATGTTAGCTACTTAAAAGATTTAAAACATTTGATATTTTTACACCTAGGTGTAGAGTATGATAAAAAAAGTGACTCTCTTATATACAATAGAGTTTTACAACTTGGTAAAGGGAGTAGTCTATATGGATTGGAGTTTGCCAAATCTATACATATGGATAGTGAGTTTTTAAATATAGCTCACAATATTCGTCAAGAGTTAGAAGATAAACAGAGTGATATAAAAAGAGTCACTAGACAAAAGCGTAGTAAATACAATAGAGAGTTATATCTTAGCAAATGTGCCTTATGTGATAAAAGTGTAGATGATGTCCATCATATAAAAGAGCAAAAAAATGCCAATGAAGATGGCTTTATAGACCATTTTCATAAAAATCATAAATACAACTTGATACCTCTATGTAAAGAACACCACCAGATGGTTCATGATGGTAAGATTATCATATCTGGTTTTGTTATGAGCACTCAAGGGTTGAAGCTTCATTATGAGGTAAGAAAGTAGTATGGGGCAGGGATACCCCAATCTACTCCAAGATAACTATTGGTTAAAAAACAGTAGGTTGGATAGAGCTATTATCAACTCCACCCTCTTCATTTACCTCTAAAAGCTTATCCCAGAGTTGAGAAGCTATCATATCATATCTTCTACTTGTTTCACACTCAGGAGCTAGTACAGTTATAGGGATACCACTATCTCCACCCTCTCTAATAGCTGGTTCTATCGGTATCTCTCCCAATATTTTAGTAGAGTAGGCATCAGCTAATGGTTGAGTTGTACCTTTACCAAATATATCATACTCTTTACCACTATCTGGACAGATAAATCCACTCATATTCTCTACCAAACCAGCTATTGGGATATTTAACTGTTTAAACATATCCATACTTCTGATAGTATCATCAAGAGCCACCTTTTGAGGTGTAGTTACACACACTCCTGCTGTTACTGGTAAATTTTGAGCAAGTGCCAATTGAGCATCACCTGTTCCTGGAGGCATATCAAAGATAAGTACATCAAGCTCTCCCCACTTTATATCCTCTAACATCTGCTCGATAGCTTGAGTTACCATAGCACCCTTCCAGATAAGAGATGCTCCTCGCTCAACCAGTGAACCGATAGACATCACCTTTATATCGTGAGCTACGATAGGTACGATAGTGTTACCTAAAAATGCTGGTTGCTTATCCTCTATACCCATCATACGAGGGATATTTGGACCATATATATCAGCATCTAAAAGCCCTACTCTCTTACCTTGCTTTGCTAAAGCGATAGCAAGATTTACAGTAGTTGTAGATTTACCAACACCACCTTTACCAGAACTTACCATCACAAAGTTTGAGATGCTTGGTAAGACATTTTTTCCATTTGAGCTTGTGACTCTTGGCATTTTTGGCTTGATGATATCGATATCTACCTCTATAAAGTGATGAGGAGTAAATCTGGCATTTATCTCATCTCTTAACTGCTGTTCTATACTAGAAGCAGAAGATGGTATCTCTAACTCAAGATACAAATTAGGAGTCATAATCGAGATAGTTTTTACAAATCCAAACTCCATAATACTTTTAGAAAAACCTGGATAGATTATCTTTGATAATATATATTCAACTTCTGCCATTTTTTCCATAACTTAATCCTTATATAGGAAGAACACGGATATTTTCATCTAACTTCTCTTTAAGAACACTCTCTATCGCATATAGAGTTCCCGTAGATGAACTAGCACAACCACTACAAGCACCCAAATAACGGATATATACATCTATATGAGCACCGTTCTCTTTGATATCAAGTATCTCCATATCTCCACCGTCCATAATCAACATTTGACGGATATACTGGTCAATAGTCTTATCTACTGCTTTTAATTTTTGTACCAGTGTCATCTGAGCAAATGGCACCTCTTCTCCAGCCATAGAAGCATCAGCACTCTTTGCCATCTTCTCTTTCTCATACTCTTCTAACAAATCTACAAGATATATCTCTTTAGCCTCATGCCCACCAGGACGAATACAAGATTTACAAAATGCCCCAGCTTTAGTATAGTCTGTTATCTGCTCGATAGTAGTCAAATCATTTAAACGGATAACCTCTCTTAGAGTCCCTAGACTAACTCTCGCACACTCACATACGATGATATCATCTTCAAAACTATCCATATCAACACCCTTATATTGTGATGCTGCCTTTTTGATAACATCATAAGCCATAACACTACAATGCATCTTTTGAGGTGGTACTGCTGGAGTCTCTGGATTATCTCTCATAGCTTTTTCTACATCTATGTTTGTAATCTTAACTGCCTCATCTACCGTCTTACCCTTACAAAGTTCAGCCATAGTATCAGAACTAGCGATAGCTGTACCACAACCAAAACTCTTAAACTTAGACTCCAATATCTTATCAGTTTTAGGATCAACCACCCAGTATAATCTAACAGCATCTCCACAACTCTCAGCACCAAAATCAGCTACGATAAGCTCTCCACCTATCTCTTTTGCTTCCTCTTCTGTAATCTCACCCATATTTTTAGGGTTATTCATCAAATCTTGTACCTTCTGGCTATACTCGTCCCAAATAGTACCACCTATTAAACTATCAAATCCCATATCTTTCTCCTCTTCTTACAATCCACTCTCGTGGTCTTTTGGTGTATAAGCATACGAGCTTGAAATCTCTCTCAATCTCTTCACAGCCCTCTTCACAACATCTATCGTATAGTCTATCTCCTCTTGAGTTGTATATCTACTCAATGAAAATCTAACTGCTGTATGAGCCAAATCAGCCTCAGCACCGATAGCCTCCATCACAGGATTTGACTCCAAATCTTCACTCGCACACGCACTTCCCGTACTCGCCGCGATACCAGCTTGATTTAAATCCCAAAGCATAGACTCACCCTCTATACCTCTAAATGAGATAAGCAGAGTATTTGGTGTTCTTTTCTCTCTTGGAGTTACTACAAATGTATCTTCTATCTTAAGCAACTCATCTTCAAGATAATCTCTAAGCTCTTTTACATCATGTATCTCAAAGTCAAGAGCATCAACAGCACCCTCCATAGCTTTACCCATACCAACAATTCCAGCAACATTAAGAGTACCTGAGCGATAACCACCCATTTGTGAACCACCATGAAGCAAAGGTATAAGCTCTCTACCTTTTTTGATATACAGTGCCCCTACACCTTTTGGTCCATGGAACTTGTGAGCTGAAAATGTCAAATAATCCACATTGAAAGCTTGAACATTTACAGGTATCTTACCGATAGCTTGAACAGCATCTGTGTGGAAAAGTACATTATGCTCTTTACAAATCTCACCTATCTCCTCTACTGGAAATATAGCCCCTGTTTCATTGTTTGCCATCATCACAGATACAAGTGCCGTTTTATCTGTAATATTATCTCTTACACTCTGAGCATCAATAAGCCCATCAGAGTTAATAGGCAGATATGTTACCTTACACCCTTGAGACTCTATAAACTTAGCAGTCGATATAACAGATGGGTGCTCTACCTCACTGATGATGATATGATTTTTTCTTCCTGTTAAGATATATTGAAAATAGATACTCTTTAATACCCAGTTATTGCTCTCAGTAGCACAAGAAGTCACAACCACACTATCCTCTTTTGGAGCATGGATACCAGCATAAATCTTCTCCATAGCACTCTTTAGAGCTGGGTGTGTCTCACTAGCAAATGAGTGAAGTGAGTTAGGATTACCATATTTTTGTACAAAAAAAGGCTCCATCTCACTAAAAACATGTGGATCAACTATCGTTGTCGCATTATTATCAAGATAAACTCTCATAAAATTCCTTCAAGAATTATTTAATTAAGATATAAATTCTCCTAATTGCTAAAAGCATAGTACATCTTTTATCTTAAATTAAAATAAAAATATAAATTAAGAGGACGATTATACTCCTAATTGTGTTAAAATTACTTGATAAGGGCGTCAAAACTAATATGAAGGTTTTTAAAAGTTGAAACATATACCTTAAGAAACAAAAAGATATAATTTTGTTGTTTATACTGAACAAACTTATACTAACCCCTCCAAAAAGAGGAGTTTTTAGAAGTTAGATGGTGTTGGGGTGTTGATGAGATTATAAAACTCGCTTCTTGTTCTCTCATCGCTTTTGAAAAGTCCTCTTAGAGCTGAGCTTACTGTTGTGGAGTTTATTTTTTGTACTCCTCTCATCTCCATACACATATGTCTAGCATGTACTACTACTGCTACACCTTTTGGTTGGATAGTATCGAGTATAGCATCTGCTATCTGCTCTGTCATCTGCTCTTGGATTTGTAATCTTCTAGCAAACACATTGACAATACGAGGGATTTTGCTAAGTCCTACAACTTTACCATCTGGGATATACGCTACATGTACTCGTCCGATGATAGGCAGGATATGATGCTCACACATAGAGTAGAACTCTATATCTCTTACTAAAACCATCTCATCATTGCTTGTAGTAAAGAGGGCTTCATTTAGTATCTCTTTTGGGTCTTGGTGATACCCTTCTGTTAAAAATTGTAATGCTTTTGTAACTCTTTTAGGTGTTTTGATAAGCCCTTCTCTATTTGGGTCTTCACCTAAAAGCTCCAGTATTGTGGTAACTGCTTGTTCCATTTGTTGATTTTTATCCATAAAATACACCTATATAAAATATTGTAATATTGTACTAAATATAGTATTGAAGTAGCATTAAATATCATTTTTATTAAAATTTAGATAAAATCACGAAATTTATATATATAAAAAGGATTATTGTGAAAGTTACAGTAGAAAAAATTGATGATGCTAATATCGTTATTAGTGGTGAGATAGAAAATAGTGAAGTTCAAAAGATAGTTGATAAACTAGCTAAAGAGGCTGGTAAGGAGATAAAGGTTGATGGATTTAGAGCTGGTAAAGTTCCTCCACATATCGTTAAGAAACTTCATGGAGATAAACTACTTCAAGATGCTGAAGGTGAAGCACTAAGAGATATGATGAACCAAGGTCTAACAGAGGCTGGTGTTACTGTTGCTGATATGATTGGTGAGCCTACATTCAAAAAATTCGATAAACAAGATGATAAGATAGTAGTAGAGCTTGAAGTATCTCTTCAACCAAAGTTTGAAGCTAAAGGGTACAAAGATGTACTTCCAGCATTTGAGAAACCAGAAGTAGAAGATAGTGAGATTGATGCTAGAATTGATGAGTTGGCAAAACAGTCTGCTCCACTAGAAAAAATCAAAAGAAAAAGAGCTGTAAGAGATGGTGATACAGCTATTATTGACTTTGAAGGTTTTGTAGATGGTGAGCCATTTGAGGGTGGAAAAGCTGAAAAATATGCTTTAAAAATCGGTTCAGGTTCATTTATCCCTGGTTTTGAAGAGCAACTTATCGGTATGAAATATGATGAAGAGAAGACAATCACTGTAACATTCCCTGAAGATTATCAATCAAAAGATTTAGCAGGAAAAGAGACAGAGTTCAAAGTAAAACTTCACGAAATTCAAGAGCAAGTTGTACCAGAGGTTAATGATGAGTTAGCTCAAAAAATCACAGGTGATGAGAGTGCGACAGTAGATACTCTAAAAGAGAGACTAAAATCACAAATTCAAAATGAAAAAATCGCTAAAATCTACCAAGAAGAGGTAAAACCAGCTGTTATAGAGGCACTTGTAAAACATTTTGATTTCGCACTTCCAAACAGTATCGTAGAGCAAGAGATAGATGCTAAAATCAACCAAAAAGCACAAACAATGACTCAAGAAGAGTTAAATGAGTATAAAGAGAACCCAGAGAAAGTTGAAACTCTAAGAGAAGAGGTTAGAGAAGAGGCTAAAGATTCAGTAAAAGCTACATTTATCGTAGATATATTGGCTAAAGAAGAGGGTATTGAAGTAAAAGATGAAGAGGTTAGTCAAGCACTATATTATGAGGCACTTATGAGTGGTCAAGACCCACAACAAATCATAGAGTACTACCAAAAAAACAATCTTCTTCCAGCAGTAAAAATGGGAATGATAGAAGATAAACTATTTGGAAAACTTTTAGGGCTTGATGCTTAATCTTCTGATGGGGGCTACCCCATCTTTAATCTACTTTATTATATTATTTACTATTCAAAATTTATTTATTTTACAAAAAAGGTACATTTATGAGCTATATCCCTTATGTTATAGAACAGACAGGTCGTGGAGAGAGAAGTTATGATATATATTCAAGACTTTTAAAAGATAGAATTATTATGCTAAGTGGTGAAGTAAATGATGCTGTGGCTTCATCTATCGTAGCACAGATGCTTTTTTTAGAGGCTCAAGACCCTGATAAAGATATATATTTTTATATCAACTCACCAGGTGGAGTAGTAACTGCTGGATTATCTATGTATGATACTATGAACTATATCAAACCAGATATCGTTACTATATGTATAGGACAAGCAGCATCTATGGGTGCGTTTTTACTATCTTCTGGTACAAAAGGTAAAAGATATGCCTTACCACACGCTAGAATAATGATACACCAACCATCAGGTGGCGCACAAGGGCAATCAACAGATATTCAGATACAGGCAAAAGAGATACAAAGACTCAAAGATATGCTAAATAAAATCATGGCAAAAAACTGTGGAAAGAAGACAAAACAGTTAGAGAAAGATACAGAGAGAGATAACTTTATGTCATCTCAAGAGGCTATGGAGTATGGGCTTATAGATAAAGTCCTTGAAAAAAATATATAAAAGAGGCAGACAATGGTCAAAGATATAGTAATCTATCCAGATAAGAGATTGAAGCTTATATCTAAAAAAGTTGAGAAGTTTGATGATGAACTTCATCAACTATTAGATGATATGTATGATACTATGATAGCTAAAGGTGGAGTTGGACTAGCTGCTATACAAATAGGTGTAGATAGACAAGTTCTTATCATCAATATACCAAAAGATAATGCCCCAGAAGATGCTCAACAACCAAAAGAGAACACTCTAGAGATGATAAATCCAAAACTGATAACATCAGATGGAACAGAAAAATCTCAAGAGGGTTGTCTATCAGTACCTGAGGTGTATGAAGATGTAGTAAGAGCAAAACATGTTGTAGTGGAGTATCAAGATAGAGATGGCAATCTTCATACTATCGATAATGATGACTTTTTAGCTGTGGCTATCCAACATGAGATGGATCACTTAAATGGAAAACTTTTTATTGAAAAACTATCGATAGTAAAGAGAAAAAAGTTTGAAAAAGAGTGGAGAAAAAGAGGCAAAAAGAAAAAGTAGCAAGAGGTTAAACCTCTATGCTATATCACGCTTTTACACTCTCTATGAGTTGAAAATATCCTATAATCATCTCAAAACAGACTCTCCATAAAATCTCTAAGAAGATAAAAAGAGAGATAGATATCAATATCGATAAAATTTTCTGTTTTGTAGTAAGTTTAGAAAATAGTAAATTCATAAAATCAAACATCTTCTCTATCCATAAAAATCTTTTATAAAAGTATCTACCATTTAAAATCATCATAGCTGGTATCACTAAAGCACCTATATAGTAAAATATTATAAAAAACTCTATCGATATAAAACTTTGAAAAGTCAAAAAATCCATCATATATAAAAATACCTCTTTTTGATTGATTATCTCTAACAATAAAATATAGATTTAATCAAAAATATTATACTCTATACCCAATTAATATATAGAAGGAAAATTTTATGAAAAAAATAGTTTTAAGTACAGTTACTGCTACTACATTGATGTTACTAACAACAGGTTGTGGAGATAGTACGACAAAAACAGAGACAACAGTAAAGACAACTCAATCAAGGAGTGTAGCTACTACAAAGAGAGTTTCAAAAGAAGATAGAGAAAAAGCATTAAGAGCAAGGATTGACTCTTACGCAAAATATGGGTTTGATATAAACCAAACAGCCGATGATAGCTACATTTTAACTATCAAAGAGCCTTCAAAAAGTGTAGATTTGCTATTGAGTATCTTTAGTCTAAATTTAACAGTTCAAGATGAAGAGAAAAAAGAGCTTCAAGAGGTGTTAGATGGTACTCAATTTGATGTAAAAATTGATTGGGATAGATATGTAGCTAATCAAAAAGATAGTGTAGAGGTTAATATTATTGGTAGAGCTGATATCAACTCAACAGACCCACTTATCAAACTCTTAAAAGATAAAAAAGTAGGAGCATACCTAACTTACAATGATAAAGATGAGTTAAAGAAGATTGATATAAAAGATATCGATGAGTTACTAACACAAGATAATAAAAAAACCACTATAAAATTGAATAACGCCTTTGTAGATATAGAACAGACTCCTACAAAAACATCTGATAAAAGAGTATATACTCTAAATGCTGGTAAGCTAAATATCCAAATTACAGATGAGTCAAATATCACATCAACTATGGGTTATAAAGATATCACTTGTAAGATAGATAAGAGTAATGCCTACTTAGGGTTACAAGAGTGTAAAGCACCAACACTATATCTAAAAGCTGACAATAAAACAACATCTCCAATGAGTGTCTCTCTTACAAATAGCTCATACAGTTATGATATAAAAGCAAAAGATAAGAAGGTTTCAGAAGAGATTGCTATCACAATAGATGGGATAGATATAAATAGTGAAATTTCACTCAAAAACTTAAAACTCTTAGCAGATATTAAAAATATAGATGAAGATACAATAAAATCTTATATGAGCCTAATGGAAAATCCATCAAGTAACTATAAAGATGATATGAAAAAACTTATCTCTTTAGCTGGTAAGATGTACTCAAATGGTATGAGCCTACACTATGATGGCTCGATAGAAACTATCGATGCTACGCTTGATAGATTAAAAGTAAATCTTCAAGATTATCACATAACAGGTGATGGTAAAGCCGATAGTCAATTAAACTATCATGAAAAATCAAATATCAAAAAACTCTCAATCCTAGATAGTAAAAACAGTACAAACAACTTTGTATTGGATAACTTCTCATTTGGTTATGGTATCAAAAACCTATACAACTTTATCCCTGAGAGTATGAGTATCATCTCTGAAGTATCAACAGAAGAGAATAGTACAAAGATAGAAGAGACTCTACAAAAAGATGGTACATCTCTAGCTAACAAAACTCTAAACTATGGTGTTGGATTTGAGATAAATCCTATCTCTTTAGATAACTTAAAAATCACAAACTATACTCTAAGTGATACTGATTTTAACCTAGATATCACTTTAAAGAAAAATAATCTAAATATCAACGACCTTATCCAAAATCCTATGATTGCCCTAACTCTTCTAAAAGCCAATGGCAAACTTGTAGTTCCAATTAAAGATTTACAGACACTAGCACAACAACCAGAACTAGCTATGCTCGGTATGCTAATGATGTTCGCAAAAATAGAAGATAAAAATGCCATATTTGTACTCAAGTTTGAAAATGGAAAACTTACAGTAAATGACAAACCTATAATGTAATCTTCATATAGTGGCACACTTTTTATTTTTATATAAAAGTGTGTCATAATACCCCTATGGAAGAAAAAAATACCCCAAAACAGAATATAAATAGATTAAATACCCTTCGTTGTGCTACGCTCAATGGTATAGATGCCCAGATGATTAGTGTTGAAGCTACTTTCACAAAAGGGTTACCAGCATTCTCAGTAGTTGGACTAGCAAGTAGTGATATACAAGAGGCAAAAGATAGAGTTAAATCTGCTCTACTTACAAATAACTTCTCATTTCCACCTCTTAAAATCACCGTCAATCTTAGCCCATCAGATATCAAAAAGAGTGGTAGCCACTTTGATTTATCACTAGCACTACTCATCGCACTAAATAAAGAGAGTATAAAAGATGATAATCTATATGTATTTGGTGAGTTGGGATTAGATGGTAGAGTAAAATCTAGCTCAATGATTTTTCCAATCATTCTATCTCTAAAAGAACAAGGTATCATCAAAAAAGCGATAGTACCTAAAGAGTCCATAGATTACCTCAGTTTTATCTCAGGAGTTGATTTTATAGCTGTTGAGAGTTTAAGTGAGGCTATTGAGATAATAAAAACAGAAAATTTTAAAGCAAATAAAAGAAGATTTACATACAACTCAAAATCTCTTGAGATAGATGGGATAAACTACTACTATCAAGATAGTTTTCCATTGGATTTTTTAGATGTAAAAGGGCAAAATATCGCTAAAAGAGCATCTCTAGTCGCCTCAGCTGGTATGCACAACTTTATGATGGAGGGAAACCCTGGGTGTGGTAAGAGTATGATAGCCAAAAGATTACCATACATACTCCCACCACTTAAAGAAGAGGAGATTTTAGCCATAGCCAAACATCAGTTTTTAGATGGAACTACTCCCGACTTTAAAGCTATCAGACCGATAAGAACGCCTCATCATAGTGCTACAACAGCCTCTATATTTGGTGGTGGTTCAAGCAGAGCTAGGATAGGAGAGGTTGCTCTAGCAAACTATGGCATACTCTTTTTTGATGAGTTACCACACTTTTCCAAAAATATACTAGAGGCTCTTAGAGAACCTCTACAAGATAAGAGAGTAAATATCTCAAGAGTCAATGCCAAGATAGAGTATAGTGCTGATATTATGTTTGTATCTGCTCAAAACCCTTGTCCTTGTGGAAATCTACTATCTAAAAAGAGAGAGTGTAGATGTTCCGATATAGAGATAAAACGGTACAAAAATAGACTATCTGACCCATTTTTAGATAGGATTGATATCTTTGTAGTTATGCAAGAGGTATCATATAGTGATACTTCAAGCCTCTCCTCTTCTCAAATGTATAACTTAGTGCTAGATGCCTTTAAACGACAAAAAGAGAGAAAACAGCCCACTCTAAATGGAAAGTTAGAAGAGTCTCAAATAGAGCAGTTTTGTATCTTAACTCAAGAGGCAACTACTATACTAAACAGAGCCATAGACAACTTTTCACTATCTCACAGAAGTATAAACTCAATCAAAAAAGTAGCAAGAACCATAGCTGATATAAATCAGAACCAAGATATCACCAAAAAAGATATACTAGAGGCTTTAAGCTATCGAAAGAGGTGAGAAATAAAACTGAACCCCAACTCCTATTTTTTAACTTATATATAGAGATAAATAATAGCTAATAGTCATATATATAGCTATTAAGTCTCTATATTTTTTTGTATGATTTTTCATATAAAAGTTCAGGGTCTAAGTCAAGTTGATTAGCCCATTCAATACTATCAAAACACACTTTTACACTGTTAAATAAACTTTTATCTTTTAACTCTTGAAATTTGCCTATTTCTAAATATGGCTTAACATCAAAAACTCTTTCTTCATTATTTTCAAACTTTAAAAGTAAATGATAGTCTTCTAAAGGTTTTACATCTTTTATGGCTAAATACATATCAAACCTCCTATTTTAATGGGTCTATTTTAAATGGTAATTCACCATTTTGAGCTAAATGCCAATCAGCCAATAGTTCCTCTTTTCTAAGCTCAACCCAAGCTAAAACAACTCTTAGTTTATTTTTGGGTAACTTACCTTCTACTAATTCAACCTTATTTATATCAATAACTGCTTTGTCATCTTGATAATAAACATGGATATGTGGTGGGTTATGCTCTTTTGGAGCACAATACATTCTTATAATTATTCCATAAAACATTGATATTGTTGGCATTTATTTTATCCTTATCATTTCACTATTTTTATCTTTATAAAACTCAAATCTATCATCATTCGGATAATCTTTTATAAACTCATATATTATCTAAATTTGTATATATATTGTGATATAAATCTATAAAAATATCTGACAATATGGGTCTATTAATATTATATTTGATTTTAGCTCTTAATTTATCGAAAGAGGTGAGAGTGTTTGATATTTTATTCAAAAAAACTTATAATCTTTATAAAAATAAACTATTTATTTGATATAATTTTAAAAAATATAAGAGGTTTATATGAAACTAACCCTTCGTCAAATGGAGATTTTTCTCAATGTTGTAGAGTCTGGACATCTAACCAATGTAGCTAAAGAGATGAAACTTAGTCAATCTGCTGTCTCTATGTCTATAAAAGAGTTAGAAAATATCATCAAAAAACCTCTCTTTGATAGAATTAATAAAAAGCTTGTTCTCAATGAAGTAGGACGAGCATTCTATAAAGAGATTTCTCCAATTTTCAAAAAGTTAAAAGATATAGAGTTTGAGTTTCAAAATGCTCAAAACAAAGGTATGATTAGAGTAGGAGCTACTACGACTATTGTAGATTATATGATGCCATCTATTATATGTAGTTATATGAACTCTTATCCAGATGTCAAAATCACTCTAAAAGAGGGCAATACTCAAAAGATTATGGAGCTTATCAAAAAGGGTGAGTTAGATGTTGGCTTTGTTGAGGGGTATGTAAATGATAGTGATATCATCAAAGAGAAGATAGGTACAGATGAACTCATCATTGTATCATCTAGTCAAAAACTCGCTCAGCTTAAAACTCTTGATGATATATCAGATAAGAGATGGGTTTTAAGAGAAGAGGGTTCAGGTACAAGAGAGGTATTTTTAGAACATATCAAAGGTAGAATGGATAACTTAAATATATTTTTTGAGCTAGGACATACAGAGTCTATAAAAAGTATCCTACAAAAACGAGAGTGTCTAAGCTGTATATCCAAAATAGCCATTCAAGAGGAGTTACAAAACGGCTCTATTCATAAATTAAATATTAAAGATTTTGATTGTAAAAGAGATTTGTTGATGATTTATCATAAAGATAAGTATAAGAGTGCGTTATTTGATAAGTTTGTATATTTTTCTAAAAAACTGATAGCTCAAACTATAAGCCACCAACCATAGATAGAGAGAAAATCTCTATCTATAAAACTCCAACTACTTCTTTGGAGTTACTAACATATTGATATATCTTCCCTCTTGTTTAGCAGGACTCTCAAGATTGGCTACATCTTCAAGCATAGGCCATACACGATTTAATACATCTACACCCCACTCTGGATTTGCCATCTCACGACCTCTTAGGAAAACTCTTAGCTTCACATGCTTACCTTTTTCTAAAAACTCTCTAGCATGTTTAACTTTATAGGCTATATCATTCTCTGCTATCTTACATGAGAATTTAACCTCTTTTATCTCTATCTTCTTCTGGTTCTTACGAGCCTCTTTTTTCTTCTTCTCTACCTCATACTTATGCTTACCATAATCCATAACTTTAGCAACTGGTGGCTTAGCCTGTGGAGAGACTAGAACCAAATCCAATCCTCTCTCCTCAGCAATTCTTAGTGCTTCCTCCCTTGAGATGATGCCAAACTGCTCACCTTCATCACTAAGTACTCTAAGCTCACTAGCTCTAATAGCATCATTCATGATGGTATCATCAGCTTTTTTTCTACCCCTATTGTTTCTATCTTGTCTACTCAAATTTTTCCTTCTTGAAGTTGTTTTCTTAATTCTACCATAAATTCCTCTTGAGTTAGGTTATATTGCTCTCTAGTTCTTCTATTTCTTATAGCAACACTCCCCTTTTCTACCTCTTCATCACCAATGACTACCACATAAGGTACTCTCTGTTTCTCTGCTGTACGAATTCTTTTATTTAGTGACTCATTTTTATCATACACCTCAACATCAATACCCTCATAGATAAGCTCTTTTGCCAAATTTTTAGCATACTCATGATGAGTTTCACTAATCGGAACAAAGATAACTTGAAGAGGTGCTAAAAAGAGTGGGAACTCTCCAGCATAATGCTCTGTAAGAATACCTATAAATCTCTCAAATGAACCCAAAATCGCACGGTGAAGCATCACAGGTCTTTGGCGTGAGTTATCTTCAGCCACATACTCAACATCAAATCTCTCAGGTAGGTTAAAATCTACTTGGATAGTACCACACTGCCATTTTCTACCTATCGCATCTGTGATTTTGATATCTATCTTAGGACCATAAAATGCTCCCCCACCCTCATCGATAGTATATGGTAGATTGTTACCCTCTAGAGCATCTTTCAACCCTTGAGTTGCCAACTCCCAAACATCATCATCACCGATAGCCTTCTCAGGCTTAGTAGCAATCTCCATCGTATAATCAAATCCAAAGAGCTTCATCACAGAATCAACAAACTCAACAACATCAAGTACCTCTGAAGCTATCTGTGCTGGAGTACAGAAGATATGCGCATCATCTTGTGTAAATTCTCTAACTCTAAGTAGTCCGTGAAGAACTCCAGACTTTTCGTGTCTATGTACTACACCATACTCATAATACTTTAGTGGCAAATCTCTATAACTCTTTTGAGTCTGTTTAAATATCTGGATATGCCCTATACAGTTCATAGGCTTGATACCATACTCTTGTCCATCTATCTCAGTTAAGTACATATTTTCACCATAACAAGCATAGTGTCCAGATGTACGCCACATATCAGCTTTTAGTATCTCAGGGCCTCTTACAGGCTCATACCCTCTAACCAAGTGTGCTTTATGAAGGATTTGCTCAAGTTTATATCTAAGCTTAGCACCTTTTGGCATCCAAAATGGCAATCCTGCTCCAGACTCCTCATTGAACATAAACAGCTCCATCTGAGCACCTATTTTTCTATGGTCTCTCTTTTTCGCCTCTTCTAGCATAGTGATATGCTCTTTTAGTGCCTCTTTTGTAGCAAACGCTACCCCATAGATACGAGTAAGCATCTCAGCACTCTCATCACCACCTAGATATGCCCCAGCAACACGAGTAAGTTTGAAGTTATTTAAAAATCTTAGTGCTGGAACATGAGGCCCACGACAAAGGTCTTCAAAATCACCCTGCTTATATACTGAAACTTCACTATCAGGGATACGCGAGAGTACAGCCAACTTCAAATCATCATTGGCAAACTTCTCAAGAGCTTCATCTTTTGAGATAGTATATTTCTCTATCTTGTATTTTTTCTTGATAAGCTCTTTCATCTTCTTCTCGATAGCTTTTAAATCCTCTTCACCGATTTTACTATCTACTCTAAAATCGTAGTAAAACCCCTCATCAACAACAGGCCCTACAAAAAATTTAGCCTCTGGATAGAGTGCTAAAATAGCCTGTGCCATCAAGTGAGCAGTAGAGTGTCTAACTATCTCTAACGCTTCAGGAGTATTTTCATACTCAATAGCCTTAGCATCACAAGACTCACCAGCACTCTGTGTATCTATGATGTTGCCCTCATTATCTAAAAATCCTATAATATTTTCACTCAAAATAAACCTTCTTTTTTATAGTTTTAATTTGACAATATTATAACCAAATCTTAACTAAATGAAACTTTATAAGGTTGGCTTTTTTATTTAATATACTTTTAATATAGATTTGGATAGAATTCGCGAACTAAACTCACTCTAAAATAAGAGTGTA
>Ga0256828_1000334_pt1 | contig 32607 bp, 30 predicted proteins | sample CV88metaG_FD_185993 | JGI IMG/M metagenome (GOLD analysis project Ga0256828, IMG submission 185993) | Hydrothermal vent microbial communities from East Pacific Rise, Pacific Ocean - CV88 | ecosystem: Environmental > Aquatic > Marine > Hydrothermal vents | place: Pacific Ocean: East Pacific Rise...
TTGTAAGCTTCCAAAGTTCTCTTTTGCAATCTTTTGATACTCTAACCAATCAAACCTATAGTCAATATGTGAAGCAGAAGAGAGTTCATAGAGTATCTTGTAGGTAGCATTTACAAATGCCAAATTGTGTTGATTGATAACTGTTGAGACAATCTCTTTTACCCTTTGGTTATCACTCTCCAATAGAGTATAAAACTTTTTATAGACGCTCTCTTTCATATTTTTGGGAACGGTTAAGTTTATTGCATTATCTTCTAACGGCTGATTATTGATATATATAGCACTTTTATTACTCTCTTTGAGATAAAAATAGCGATTTTTTCGCTCTGCTAAGATAACCACAAATTTAAAACCAAACTTGACAATCTCTCGAAAAAACAGCTCCAATACCTCTATCTGAATATCAGGATTATCTATAAATATATGTGCTTTGCCTTGGGTTGTGGTTTTGATATATTTTATCATATCATTGAGCGAGTCTGATTTGAGAGAGGGGTTTTCAAAATCAATATAGAAAACCGACTCTCCCAATATCACAGACTCCACAGCCAAGCGAACAAGTGTTGTACTCTTTCCCTCCCCACCATTTCCAAGTAACCAATAAGAGGCATTGGATAGGTCTGATATAGTGTGATGAAGTTTATACATCAAAGGATGATTTTTGATATCCAAATTATTACAAACCACCTTGAAAATAGTCTCATAACTATCATCAATAAAATAGAACCTCTTCTCTAAACTCTTTTTCTCCTCAACAGTTAGTGATTTTGCTTTATCTATAGCCTCTGGGGTTATGTGAGTAATAAGCTCTGTGGGGTTGACACTGTTATAGATATATTGAGTAACGCTACCACCATTTACTATACCAACCCCAACAATATTACCATTTACTTCAATGCTATATTTTTCATCTCCCTCAAATATCTTTTGCAAAGTCTCATAAACCCTACTACAAGCATCCAAATCCTCCTCTACAGAGTCCAAAATATCTTTAATTCCCAATAAATCATCAGGTAATAGACCATCTTTTGCAAATTTGCGTAAACTAGCTCTCTGAAAATTTGGCTTCTCTTTGATATAAAATATCTTTAGCTCATAATCATCAAAACCATCTAACTTATTGAACTTATCTATGGTATTTTGTACTTTGGTTGTGCTTGTAGTAGAGGTCACTTGTACCACAATCTTTTTAATCTCATCTACCAAATCAATAGCAGGAAAATTATCTTGAATGAGATTGGCATTTTTGAGATTCCAACTATAAGTATCGTTGAGTATGTGCATAAAGATATTTTCGGCTCTTTTGTTGATGTCGTAGTTACCAATGCTGTTATCTATGGTTACTTTGGCAAAAATATCGGTTAGTTTTTCTTTTATATACTCAAACTTATCATCCATGATTCACCTTATGAGATAGTCTGATGTATCACAGACCCACTCTCTGCATTAACCACACCTTTTACATCCCCATGAATAGTAATAGAAACACTCTGCTTATTATCTTTATTTAAGACTCTCTCAAACTCCCCCACAACCTCCGAAGAAGCCACACGAATATCTTCACCTACTCGATAATAGGTCGTTCCTTTTTTATCTGTATTATTATTTTTGAGTTTTAAATCTTTTGACAAAGAGATAAGCGAACCACGAGGAGGAATAGAGATAACCAATACCCCATCTACAAGCTCTAACTCCAAAGCCAAAAATTCAGGTTGTGCATAGTTATTCAAAATAGTAAGAAGTTGCTGTTTTAATTTATCAAGAGGCAAGATAGCAGTTTTATCAAAATCATAAGGCTCTTTGGTCTCATCATCTATACCGATAATCAAATAGGCTGTTTTATCAGTAGAGTAAATATCGCCATTTGTTAGAGCAATAATATCTTTGACAAACTCATTTTTATGAACCTCTTTGATATGGTTTGGCATATTATCATTCCAATACCACTGTCGTTTAAAATCTACCTTTGCATTTTCACCTTGTTCTATAATGGATGTTAACTCTTCTGTAGTCATAAAACTCTCCCTATTTTTATATCATGACTATATTATATCAAACTTTTATAAACTTTATAAATTTGCTATCTTACTTTATACAAAAATAATAATCAAACTAATCCAAAAACCCAAACAACCACAACGGTATCTTTTTGCTCTCAACAGTATAATCAATATCAGCCACCACAAACGAGTTCTCCACATCTTTTATCTGTTTCTTGTGCTTTGCACTCTCTTTGAGAAAGCTTTTACCTCGACCACCTATCTCAAAAATATATTTATCTACTCTAAAATCCCCAATATCACTATAGAAAATTGTATCAAAACAGTTTACAAAAAAGGTCTCTCGGACGACTCCTATCTCAACCTCTTTGTCAAACTCTTTGGCATAACTATAGAGAATATTGGTATTAGAAAAAAGCAACTTTTCAGGTTTTTTAGAGATTTTTTTGGAGTATTTTTTAATCGGTGTAATAATTTTGCTCTTTTGCAAAATATCAAAATAGGTATAGAGTGTTGGCTCACTTATACCAAACTCACGAGAAAGTTTTGCCACATTGACTTGAAAAGGTTTTCTAGCCTCAACAAGCCTAAAAATCAACTTCTTAAAGATAATAATATGAGCATAATTAATCTATTAAAATTTGAGTAATAAGTAGCGTTTGTTTTCATAAAAAGTAGTTTATATTCATAATAATACCTAAATGCTTTTAGGTATTAAAGTCTATTTTTATTTATATATAAAAATAAAATTAGTTATTTTTGATATAAATAGCTAACTAAAATTAGGAACTAATGGCTTTCTCAAAGAGAGTGCATAGCACAAGAGCCTCACTTTATTTGGGTGTAAACACGCCATTTCCACAAGTAGCCTAATTTTATTCTATCTAAATCCTCTGAGTTCTATCCTCAACTTTATAACTAAATCCCTTTTTAATCATTTTTAATAAAAGCATAATAATAAAATACATTATAACCAATACAAAAAATCCAAATAGTACTTGAGTATATATATCATTATATATATCTGTAAAATCTTGATAATAGTTTATATGCCACTCTATCCATGCAAATGGTTGATATATATGGTGATATATCTCTCCATTGAGTGATGAATTATAAAGAAATGTATATGCTAAATATTGAGTAATAATAGCTGATAATATAGTAAAAATTGCAAAAATAATCATTATAATTTTGAAGTTAATTTTATTCATAATTTCCCTTTTTGTTTATTTATATTGAAATATATTGTATTATATTGGGAATATTATTTATAAATGCTGATTTTATATCAATTATATTAGTTTTAAACTCTCCCTAGCCATTTCTAACTCCTCATCTGTCTGAACTGCAAAGAGTCTAATCTTGGAGTCTCTTTTAGCTATATCTATATAATTTTCTCTATTTTTATCTAAATCTATCTCTATACCTAAATGGGCTAAATCCATACAAACCTCTGCTCTAACTTCATAGCTATTTGCTCCAATACCACCTGAGAAAACTACTGCATCTACTCTACCCAAAATAGCAATATATGAACCTATATACTCCTTTATTCTTTGACAAAATAGCTCAAAAGCAAACTTGGCTTCTGAATTATTTTGAGCTATTTGAGATATAATATCTCTCATATCATTGGTTTTACAAAGCCCTTTTAGTCCACTTTTTCTATTTAGTAGTTGGTTTATCTCTTGGATACTTATGCCTTTTTGTTCTGCTAAATAAAATATAACTCCTGCATCTATATCTCCACATCTAGTTCCCATTATCAGCCCCTCTAGTGGAGTAAATCCCATTGATGTTTTAAAACTTTTTCCATTTTTAATAGCTGTGGCACTAGCACCATTTCCTATATGCAGGGTTATAATATTACACTCATCTATAGATTTATCTAATAGTTTTGCTGTCTCTTTTAATAAATATTGATGTGATATACCATGAAAACCATAACGACGAATATCTAAATCTGTTGGAATAGCATAACTATATGATAATCTTGGCATACTTTGATGAAAAGCTGTATCAAAAAATACTATCTGTTTACTATTTGGTGCTAAAGTCTGCATAGCCAAAATACCCTCTAAATTTGCAGGATTATGTAGAGGAGCTAGTGGGATAGTTTTGGTTATTTTCTCTATAACATCTGGGTTTATAATAGTTGGCTTGGTAAAATATAATCCACCATGAACCACACGATGGACTATAACTGTTAATTCTGAAAAATCAGATACTATTCTATTTTGAATTAATCTATCTTCTATAGTTTTTAAAGCTACTATATGATTGGGATATAGACTATCTTCACCTATTCTCTCTATTAATCCATATATAATTAACTCCAAAGATTGATTAAAAAGTTTATATTTAATAGATGAACTACCACTATTTATTATAAAAATTTTCATATTTTAATTATATTTACGACCCATTCCATTTCCCGAATGTCGTCTTTCGTGATGTTTTATAATATTTCCAATATTAGTATCATCCAAAATTTCTAATTCTCCAGCTTCAAATTTAGAGATTACATCGTGGAGTAAAATACGCTCAAATCCTGTATGATATAGCATCATACCATAATATTTAGCTCTTTCATAAGGACTAACTCCTATCTCTTGAACTAATAATGCTTCCACACCCATCTCTTTGAGCCATTCAATAACAGCTTGACCTCCTGATTGATTATTTGGTAAAATTTTTGATTTCCCATTTTCAACAATAGCAAACCATTTTGCTTTACCAAAAAGTGGAGCTACTGGTGGATTTTCTTTATTCATTTTAACAGGTATTGCTAATTTCATATTCTTTTCCTTTATTTTTTATTTCTATTATATTTGACAAAAATATAGCACTTTTTTGGTCATATGTCAAGTATTTTATAGATATGGTATAATTTCAACTATGGGACGAGAAAAACTAAAACGAAATTTACAATTTAAACCAATATATAAAGAGTTTCAATCTAAAAATCATTATACAGATGAAACTATACATCTTCTTCATGAAGAGATGGAAGCTCTATATCTTATGGATATAAAAAGATTATATCAAGCAAATGCAGCTCAAAAAATGGGTGTATCACGCCCTACATTTGCTCGTATTATAAAAAATGCTAGAGAAAAAGTTACAATGATGCTAATTACAGGAGCAAATTTAAAAATAGAAGATAATAAAAATGATTGTTGGGTACTAATTCCTAGCAAATCAAAAGAAAATATAGAAAATAGTATTCCTACAGCACCATATCTACATCTATATGAGATAGAACACAAAAAAGTTATAACTAAAAAAATTATATATAATCCAGTAGATACTCAAAAATTAAAACCTGGACAGATAATACCTATTGTTTGTAACAAATATAATATCAATTTCTTTATTGCTAATAGTATAGGAGAAGGACTTAAAAATGCTTTATTATCGAAAGGAGTTTATAGTTTTATAATCAAAGAAAAAGAATTCACATTAGAAAAAATATGTTCTTTGATTATAAGTTAATTTATAATAAAAAGTATATATTAAATATACTTTTTATCAATTTCAAATGAATCGAATTTAGTTAATTTATTTTTAATAATAAATTTTTTGAGCTTTCTAGTATATTTACCTTTAAGCTCACAATAATTTACTAAATATTGAACTAATTGAAGTGGGTCATCTGTAATATTTCTATGCTTACGAAAACTCTTATAAGCACCTCTACCTATAGTTACGAAATAGTCATCAATAGCATCACTAAGATTTTTATACTTTTTCACATATATAGCTTTACCATTTCTAGTCTCTTTTGCTCTAATTCTTGGTTCATTTTTATTAAATGACCACATACCAAATATATTATTTCCCTCTTTAAAAAATCGAGATTCGCCCCATGCAGATTCTATAGCAGCTTGTGCTAAAACTATACTAACAGGATGAGTTTTCATTCGAGAGAGGAGTTCTTTGTTATCGGTAGTTTTGAATTTTTTATACATTTTGTCGAGGAAGAGTAGGTCTTGAACTGAGGGGTTTGGGTTTTCTATAATATTTTTCGCCCTCGTCCTCAGAACTTTGAACTTCTGCTTACTAATCAAAATGGCTGGAAGCAACATATGGAAAAATCTCTTCTTTTTTTCTGAAACTTGAAGTTTGTTCAAAGAGATAGTATTGGTGTAGTTGATTGGTTCAACTTTTTTATCTTTGAAAATAGTAATATCATTTGGAGTAGATATTTTCTTATTTACAATTTTAGCAAACTTATCACTAGACTCTTTTTGTGGAGTATCCAAATCAACTTCTGCTGAGTCTGAATTAGCCACCAAGTCCTCCTTACTGTCATATTTTTTTAAAGCATTATTAACTTGCAAAAAATACGAATTTTCGAAAGAAAACCCAGTAATAGTTACGCTAATAAAGATTAAAAAGTATTTAATCATGTTTTATCACCTTTTGTAAAAAAATTTCAGAATTATACCTTGCTAAACTTAAAATAAAATAATTTTCAATAGTTTAGAGCTACTTTTTATAAATTATTTTTTGTATATATATAATGTAAGTAAAAAATGAGTAAAAAAAACAACTATTTTATATTCAATATAATTAAATTAGAATTTTCACAATAGTAATTATCTTTTAGAGTTTTTTTGCTATACTTACGAGCATAAATTTAAACAATATAGGAGAGTGTCATGGCACTATTTGATGATGTAAAAGAGGTAGTTGTAGAACAACTAAATGTTAGTCCAGATGAAGTAAAAGAAGAATCTAGATTTGTTGAGGACCTTGGAGCTGATAGTCTTGATGTAGTTGAATTAGTAATGGCACTTGAAGAGAAATTCGAAATTGAAATTCCTGATGAAGATGCTGAACAGATTGCAACTGTAGCAGATGCTATTAAATTTATTGAAAATATTCAAGCATAATTTAAAGATTATGTAGTTCCCCCTCAACAATGAGGGTTGGGATATATGTTAAAGTATATTAAGGTTTATTTTAATATATATCTTAGAACCAAAACAGGAGATAGAGTGAAAAGAGTAGTAGTTACTGGCTTAGGCATGATTAATAGTGTAGGACAAGATAAAGAGACAGCATTTTCTGCCATTTTAGAGGGAAAATGTGGTATCAAAAGAATTGAACTTTTTGACATTGAAAAATTTTCTGTAAAAATTGCAGGAGAAATTGTTGGTTTTGACCCCAGTGAAGTTATGGATGCAAAAGAGGTTAAAAAAGCTGATAGATTTATACAGCTTGGTTTAAAAGCGGCAAAAGAGGCAATGCTTGATGCAAACTTTGATGAAAATGAACTTGACAAAAATAGTTTTGGTGTCTCTTCGGCTTCAGGTATTGGAGGATTACCAAATATAGAAAAAAACTCTATTATTTGTGAAACTAGAGGTCCTAGACGAATATCTCCATTTTTTATTCCTTCTTCTCTTGTTAATATGCTAGGTGGTTTTATATCTATTGAACATGGATTAAAAGGTCCAAATTTATCATCAGTAACAGCTTGTGCAGCAGGAACTCATGCTATTATTGAAGCTACAAAAACAATTATGTTAGGTGGTGCTGATAAAATGCTAGTAATTGGTGCTGAATCTGCTATCTGTGGAGCAGGAATTGGTGGATTTGCATCAATGAAAGCACTTAGTACAAATAATGACAATCCAAAAGAGGCTTCAAGACCTTTTGATAAAAATAGAAATGGATTTATTATGGGAGAAGGTGCTGGTGCATTAGTATTAGAAGATTATGAAAGTGCAAAAGCTAGAGGAGCTAAAATATATGCAGAAATTATTGGATTTGGAGAGAGTGGAGATGCAAATCATATTACAACTCCTGTAATGGATGGACCTCTAAGAGCTATCAAATCAGCACTTAAAATGGCAGGAGATGTAAAAGTAGATTATATTAATGCACATGGAACAAGTACTCCTGCTAATGACAAAAATGAAACTTCAGCTATCAAAGAGGCATTTGGAGGTAAAGAAAACTGCCCTCCTGTTAGTTCAATCAAAGGTCAAATAGGTCACTGTTTGGGTGCTGCTGGTGCTATTGAAGCTGTTGTATCCATTATGGCAATGCGTGATAGTAAACTACCACCAACTATTAACTATACTACTCCTGATGAAAATTGTGATTTGGATTATATTCCAAATACAGCAAGAGATGCACAAGTTGATGTTGTTATGAGTAATTCGTTTGGTTTTGGTGGAACAAACGGAGTTGTAATCTTCAAAAAAATATAAGGTCGTTATATGGCAACATACTTAGAGTTTGAAAAAAAAATTGAGCAAATCCAACAAGATATTGATTCAGCAAAAGCTAGAGATGATAAATTTGCACTAGAGGCATTTGAAAAAGATTTAGACAAAGAGGTTACAAAAACTTTTAAATCTTTGAGTGCTTATCAAAAATTACAGTTAGCAAGACATCCTGACCGTCCATATGCGTTAGATTATATTCGTCTAATAATGAACGATGCTTATGAAATTCATGGAGATAGAGCATTTCGAGATGACCCAGCTATATTGTGCTATTTAGGCTATATAGATGGACAAAAAACTATGGTAATAGGTGAACAAAAAGGAAGAGGAACAAAACATAAACTCAGAAGAAATTTTGGTATGCCAAATCCAGAAGGCTATAGAAAAGCTCTAAGAGCTGTAAGATTAGCTGAAAAGTTCAATATTCCTGTTCTATTTCTAATAGACACCCCTGGTGCATATCCTGGTTTAGGAGCAGAAGAGAGAGGACAAAGTGAAGCAATAGCCAAAAATCTATTTGAATTTACCAATATCAAAATACCTATGGTATCTATAGTTATAGGAGAAGGAGGTAGTGGAGGTGCTTTGGCTATTGGTGTTGCTGATAAATTAGCTATGATGCGTTATTCTGTATTTTCTGTAATATCTCCTGAAGGTTGTGCAGCTATTTTATGGAATGACCCTAAAAAAGTTGAACAAGCAAGTGCAGCACTAAAAATTACTCCTGATGACCTTATTGAGCATGGTTTGATTGACGATGTATTAGATGAACCTCTTATTGGAGCACATAGAAATAAAAAATTAGCTGCAAAAGTACTCAAAGAGTATTTTTTGAAAAATGTAAAAGAGCTAAAAGAGCTATCTATAGAAGAGATGCTAAATAGAAGATATGAAAAGTTAATATCTGTAGGTGCATATTCTGAAGAAAAAGAGGAGTAGTATAAAACTACTCTCTTTTTAACTCTAACATTGAATTCAAAAACTCTTCTAATGGTCTATTTTCAAAATTAATAAAACTTATCTTTCTAACACTTTTACTTAAATAGTTCATCTCTCTATTAATAACCCTAGTAATAGTCTCACCCAATTTTCTATTTTTTTCTAAATCCACAGAGAAAAAAAAGTCATCACTAAGATAAAAATAGATTTTTTTACCCTCATGAATAATATTTAAATTCTCTTTTCTATCAATATTATTTACTTTTGAAATATAGTATATAGTTGCCCCTATACCAACTATTACTACTACTGTAATAATAGTTAACATCTTTTATCCTTTATTATTTTAATAATCAGATTGTATCAGGCAATTGTGGAAGAATTATAACTCTCTATATTGCAATTTCAACCCCTCATCAGTCATAAAAAAGCCCATAATTTGAATTTTGCCTCTATGTACCATATCATGATGTCTTTTACATAATGCTATAAGATTATATTTATGATTTTTATCTATATATCCTATTTTACCATTTTTATCTGCCATATTTTGAGGCATAATATGATGAACATCATCTACTACTTCATCACACAAAGCACACTTGGTTATATATAAATTTTTATTATATCTACTTCTTTTTTTCTCTTTTAATTTTTTGAGTTCTGAACTCTCTCCAATTATAGAATCTCTAATCTCATAAGCATTTTTCAAAAATGTTTTATCCATATGTAAAGATTTTGCAAACTCCAAGCCATATAGAGAACTACCCATTCCAAACTGTAACTCTCTATTATATATTAATCTATCATTCTGTTCATCATACTTAACTCCTAAATGCAAAAAGATAAGTCCTTTGATATTTTGTATCTGTTTTATATTTTTGAGTTGATGTAGATGTGTAGCAAATATAAATGAAGCATCTAACTCCAATAGTTTTAATATTGCACTAGATACAATAGCTAAACCTGATTGAGTTTCTGTTCCTTGAGAAATTTCATCTCCTAAAACAAGACTTTTACTACCTGCTCGATTAAATATATTTTTTAACTCCATCATCTCTATAGAAAATGTAGATAAACCTTTATATAAGTTATCTTTTGAAACAATACGAGTAAATAATTTATCATACATACCAAATTTTAACTCAATAGCAGGAACAAAAAAACCAGATTGTGCTAATATAATTGATAATCCTATACTTTTCATAAGTGATGATTTTCCAGAAGAGTTTATACCATATAACAAAACCCCTTTAATAGGCTCACTACCACTAGCATTTAACATAATATGATTATGTTCTGTCTCTATTCCCTGCCCTAAATATATATCATTTGGTACATATATACCACTATTTTCATTAGCCTCTATAATAGGATGTCTAAGCCCTATTGCCTCATATCCATCAACATCATCTATAATAATAGGACGAGTCAACTGCATACTCTTTGCACACTTAGCATTAGATATTGCTACATCTATATTGGCTACAAATGATATAATCTCATCCAAAAAATGTGAAAACTTTTTATCTAATTCATCTAAACTCTCTACATATCTCTGTTTGATTAGAGATACCAATTTAACCTGATTGCTCTCATAGCTTTGAGTTATCTGCTCAAATAGAGTAGAATTTATTTTAACACTATTTTTAAGCTTTTTGTATTGAAAGTCTTTAAAAAAGTAGTGCTTATTATCTATAGTAACAAATGACTCTTTTAACTCTTTTTCTATCATAGTAAATCTATTTTTGGTTAGATTTACACTAAATCCCTCACTATCTAAGTAACCTATATCAGCATATCCTCCACCTTTTGAGCTATTTTTTATCTGTTTTTTAGAAAATATACTATCTATATGAAAAACTACTTGCTCCAATTTTGCAATCTCATCTTTTTGTTTTTGCAAAAGAGTATCAATATTAGGATACACTCCACTCTTAAATATATTATCATCTATCTGTTCTATACGAAATTTGGCACAAATAGTCAAATCAAAAGTCTTATTTAGATAAAGTAAAAACTCCTCTATATCATCATCTAACTTTTTATTATACTCTATATTATCTTTTTTGGCATCTTTGAGCAGATTTGATATAGCATATAGTGACATACTAATATATGTTAACTCTACGGGGTGAAGTTTTTGGAGTTTTAATCTTCTTAGAATTCTCTCTAAATCATAAATATTTTTTAAATGAGTATCATATTTATTACTATTTTCCATCAATTTTTGAGATAAATCATATCTAGCCTCTAATATCTCTTTATCTACAATAGGAGAGAGTAGCCTCTCTTTGAGAAGCCTCTTACCAAAAGCTGTTGAAGTTTTATCCATAAGCTCAAGTAGAGTAAGCTCTGATGAGTCTCTTGAGATTACTCCTAACTGCTCTAGTGCATTATTTCCTAAATAGAGGTATCTACTAGCACCTAAAAATATAGGTCTATTCATTTTTTCAATAATAAGTTCATCATGTTCAATAATAAACTCAATAAGTATAGCTAGAGATTCTGTTGTATAAGGATGTCTCTCCAAATTTAAATACTCTATAGCAGATAAAAATGAATTTATCTGATAAACCCTAGCAAATAACTCATTTTGATAACTTATTTTACATCTATTTGTATTAAAAGAGGTGTGATAGTGATTTAACTCCAGATAATTTACTATCCAATCTTTATCAATAGATGAATTATCCAATGTAACTATAACTTCAGCTGTATTATATGTCTGAAGTAGATTAAAAAGCTCATCAAGTGCATAGGTCTTATCATCCCTGCTTGAGTGCATCTCATTTATAATAGTTTTTCCTGTTGTCACATCAATAGCACTATAACCTACTGAGTATATATCTTGATTTTTATCTATTATTATAGATACTATATTATTCTCACTACTTTGTGTTTGGTACTCAAAATTTGTCCCAGGTGAGATAATATTTGATATATATCTAGTAATTTTTGGTGGTGTGCCTTTTTGTTTGACTATTACTATAGTATATTTTTTTGTAGCAATAAGTCTAGCTATATATCTATCTATAGAAACAGTAGGTACCCCTGCTAATAGAGGATTTTTAATAGAATTTTCTAATATAGTTTTATTTTTTCTAGTTAGCTGAATATTAAGTAGTTCTGCTATCTCTTTGGCTTTTCCAATTTTTAACTTATCATTATTAACCTCATAAAGTTCAAAAAAACTTCCTATTTCTATTAAAATAATTGTATTTTCTCCATATTTTGCTTCAAAATATTTTTGAAGTTCAAAATATATCTCAGTTAATAATTTCCCTTTGCTATTAAGAATTTTTGATGCCTGTTCCAAGTATAAACCTATAGTTTTTTTTAAATTTTATAATCTATTTTGAATATACTCTTTTAATTCAAGTTCTTCTAATCCAAAATCTTTGGCTATTTGTGATAAAGGTAGATGATATTTTGTTACCATAATATAGGCACTCTCTAGTTTTCCATTTTTTTTGCCTTTTTTAACTCCCTTTTCAATTCCTTTTTCAAACCCTTGTTGAATTCCCTGTTGTAGTCCAAGTTGTTTCCCTTTATCCAACCATCGTTGTGCTAGTGTTGACATTTTATCTTCTCCTTTTACCTCTAAAAGTATCTCATTGAATTGCTCTTTTTCTATATCTTTGTTGACTACAATATATTCAAAAAGTCTTACTACTCTATCATCATCAAGTTTTACTATTTTTTTGAGTATGGGTTTTAACTCTTTTATATCTTTAAATACATTTTTCATCAATAGCAGTGAAGCACTGAGATATAGGTTATTTATATTTTTTATTATATCATGATTTTCTATAGTAGTGGTATCAAATAGTACAAATTTAAAATCCATTAAATATTTATCTATTGATAGATTGGGTTCAAAGTACTCTTTAAAACTTGGTTTGAGAACAAAAAAATAACCTGTAGGGTGTTTTCCCCCGAAAACACCATCAAAACCAAATTTAAATAATTTAAAAATTAAAATTGTGAAAAAAAATCATATTCCCATTTGATGGTGTTGTGAGGCACAACACCCTACAAATCAAATCCCCTTTATATTGGGTCAAATTGTAATATATCAAAAAAATAATTAATAAAAAATAAAACTTAAAATTTATTAATTTAATATTTTTAAATAACTATCCAAAATAATATCTTTATACTCTTTTATTAAACTTTCAGAAGGTTTTTCTCTTGCTCTTAATTTTGTATGTAATTTTTCTAATCTTTTTCTTTTATTAGCATCAAAAATCTCTTCCCCAAAAAATTCATCACTCTTTAATTCCAATTTATCTCTTTGTGCATGTGACCTATTGGATATAGTATGAGTATAATACAAAGCACGACCCAATAAAATATATGGAAAATTCAAATTTTTCATAGGTCCAACAGTTAACTCTTTTTTTCCAAACTTCCTACCCATGACTTTCATATCATATAGATTATCAAAACCTATCATAGCTCCAACTCCACCTACAGCACCACCTACTAATGATGCTAAAAACATAGTTCCTCCACCAAAAACCAAATCTATACCCAATCCACCAATAGCCCCAGCTGATGCACCTGTAATAATTAACTCTTTTTGACTTAACCCAAATACTGATGCACTCTGTTTAGAAAATAATCCCATATTATCTAATACCAAAGAGCTTTTCTTTTTGTTTAGACTATTATGTTGCCATATTAAATCAATGTCTCTTTCTAAAAGTTTTTCATTTTTTATAAGCTTGTCTCTATAATTCTCTTTTGCACTCTCTTTTTCTTTTTCTGTAGCCTCTGGAGTTCTTATTCTTTTTATATATACAAAAGATAAACTATCTATAACATAATTTACTATTACATCTATACTCTGTTCTATCTTCTGTTGATGAAGTTTTTTGAGAACATCTATAGCCTCTTTTATAGAACTAGTCCACTCCTCATTAAGCTGTGCCATACTCTCCAATAGAGATATATGGTCATAAAATTTTGCATTAATAGGATTAAATGTTCTAACCAATCGAAAATATTGTCCTAACGCTCTTTTCCACTCATCACGATAATCCTCATCTCCAATTAAATTAAGTATTGCCATAGATGGCTGTCCACACCATCTAAGTATCTCCATCTCCACCTCATACTCTGCTCCATAAGGTTTTGACGCATCTACTACATAAATAATACCTGCTCCATCCATAATAGGCTCTAATAGCTCTATCTCATCTCTAAATCTTAGATTATCTCTATTTTTATATATAAATTCTCTAACAACATCTGCTCTTTTATCTGCTGAAGGTGGTTTATGCTCTTCTAACCATGCCAATATCTGTCTAGCTCTTTGAAAACCTGGTGTATCAAATAGTTCATATACTATTTTATTATCCACCTTTAGAGGAAAAGCTCTTTTTACTTGTGTTGTCCCTGGTGTATCACCTATTTGTATTGAGTCATCAAGTGCTAATGATGAAACAATACTACTTTTACCTTTATTTGGATGTCCTACTACTGCAAATTTAGGATGTGTTATATTACTCATTGTCTATTATCCATACCTTATCTGATTCTACAGTTTCTATTTTTCTCTCCCATATCGCTATATCTTTTGGGTTACTTTTATAAAATTTACCTACTGTCCCCAATGGATAGATTTCTATTTTTTCTATATTTTGATTGTCTATAATCATCTCCAAGAAATCAATAAAATCCATAGTAGGAGGTTCCCAAGATTTGACATATAATATAACCTTACCTTTTAAACTTTTGGCTATATCTCTATCTTGAGTAAAACTATTACTACCACCTACTGCTACTATCTCTTTGTATTTAATAGATACACTATCATTTGCCAATTTTATCTCATCTATCGAGTAGTTCCAGCCCAACAATATACTATATTGCTCTTTTGCTTTTGGAGTTATTCTCTCTTTGGAACTCTCTTTGACCTCCAAATGCTTTTCTGGTTTTGGAGCTTGGGTAGAGATAAAAGGTCTATCAAACTCTTTTAATATTTTGGATACACCCTCTAATGCCAAAAACTCTTTTTCTAACTGAACATTCATTAAATGTTTTGTAAAAAGCCAAAAAAGAAAACGCAATAAAATAGCATAAAAGAGTGTACTCATAGCCAAAAATTTCCACCATGCCCCCAACTTATCAGCATTTCTTATCATATCTCCATCTAGTCTCTCTCCAAGTCTATAATAGTGACTTATATCTATCAACTCCAAAGATGGAATAGCAGATGGAAAAAGCTTTGCCCACCAAATACCAATATAACTTATAACTTGATGAAAAGCATCAACAGAAATTTGTAAAGTAGTACTCCAACCAAAAGCTATATCAGTAGCTACTACCATTACTATCAAAGATATAAATAATCCTATAGAAAACACTAGAGAAAAAAGCTGTACTCTCTCTATAAAAAATATCTTTGAAAATTCAAAAGAAAAAGGTATCTCAAGAGTCTCTAATCTTTTTTTTAAAGCTATATAATTAACAATTCTATCTATCCAATGCAATGGAAATAACAAAGTAAAAAAGTTTGAAACTTTACCACGAGTAAATAGAGACAAAAGAGCAATTAACATACTAAAAATAGGTAATGCTACAGCAACAAGCAGATAATAGATAATATTAACAGGAGAGTGTCCACTATAACTTAATAACCCAACCCCCACAAAAAAACCTAGAATAAAAGAGATTAACCCCACTATGGAATTCAAAGATGCTAAATATTCCAAATATTTTTTTGAATTAAGCTGAGTAGTTACTTTATATAAATTAGTATCCAACCATTTTAATAAAAGTTTAATAGGAGCTTTTTGCAACCTATCCTCTTTTAATGCGAATTCACGGTTTTCCTTATGATTACCTCTATATTTTTGAAGTAACTCAGACATATCGAAATAAGATTTTATAGATAGATTTAAATTTTTAGTTTGCATTTATCACTTTAATTTTTTGGATTATTATACGATTTAAATGCTTAGTAATAACACTATTTTTCATTAGCTATCATATCATTCTACAAGTGTATCAAATTTACCTCATCAAATAGCTCAATTTCAAAATAACGATATTATTATTATAATTTTTTGTATCTATATTTATTTTAATTATTTTTATTTATATATATTTAACTATTTAATTTGTGTTTTTTTTCAATATTATTTGATACAATATCTCCAATATTTTAAATAAAGGTTATAAATGTTATTTACTACTCCACTACAAAAAAATTCTATAAAAATAATGTTACTAGGTTCAGGAGAACTTGGTAAAGAGGTTGCAATAGAAGCACAAAGATTAGGTATAGAGGTTATTGCAGTTGACAAATATGAAAATGCACCTGCTCACTTAGTTGCCAATCGCTCTTATGCTATTGATATGCTAGATAAAAATGCTATTGTTGAAGTTATAGAAAAAGAGAAACCTACCTATATATTACCAGAAGTAGAAGCTATCTCTATAGATGCACTATTTGAAGCCGAAGCCAAAGGTTATCATGTCATTCCTAATGCTGAAGCTGTAAACAAAACTATGAACCGTAAAAATATTAGAGTTTTTGCATCTGAAACATTAGGATTAAAAACTAGCAAATATAAATTTGTAAAAACATTAGATGAATTAAAAAAAGCTGGAGAGGAGATAGGTTTTCCATGTGTTATTAAACCTGTTATGAGTAGTTCTGGTCATGGACAGAGTATTGCTAAAAATAGTAGTGATATTGAAAACTCTTGGGAGATAGCAAAAGAGGCTAGAGGAGATTCTAGTGAGTTAATAGTAGAAGAGTTTATAAAGTTTGATTATGAGATTACTCTATTAACCACTCGAACAGAAAATGAAACTGTATTTTGCGAACCTATTGGACATATTCAAAAAGATGGAGATTATATATTATCATGGCAACCTATGCCAATGAGTGAAATTGCTCTTGAAAAAGCAAAAAATATAGCCAAAGCCGTAACAGATGGTCTAGGAGGTAGAGGAATATTTGGTGTTGAATTTTTTGTAAAAGGGGATGAAGTTTATTTCTCAGAACTTAGTCCAAGACCACATGATACAGGCATGGTAACACTAATTACTCAATCTCAAAGTGAATTTGCTCTACATATAAGAGCTGTTTTAGGATTACCTCTTGATTTTACATTTTATGGTGCAGGTGCAAGTGGAGCATATAAAGCTAAAAATGAGTCCAAAAATCCAAAAATAGAAGTTCCAAATTCTGCTTTTACAACCAACTCTTTTGTTAGAATTTTTGGAAAACCAGAATCTCATATAGGAAGAAGAATGGCTGTAGCATTGGTATTAGACAATGATATTGAAAAAGCAAAAAATAGAGCTTTGGAGATAGCAAACTCTATTATAGACTCATAATCTAATCAAATAAGAGTATTTTACTCTTATTTGGGTATAATCAAAAAATATTTTATATACAAGGATTTTTTATGATAAAAAAAATAGTTTTAGGGCTTTTAGCTCTTATAATTATAGGTGTAGTAGCTCTATTTGCTACAAATAGCAAAGATACTTATGATGCTAGTAAATATTCAGCTTCTGCTACTAATGGATTAAATGTAGGTTCAAAGTTAGAGTTTACCCTACCAGACCAATTTGATAAACCTCACTCTCTAACAGATAAAACAAAAAAACTTATATTTGTTTTTGCTAAATCTACAGGACATACAGTAAAAGAGTTTCTAAAAAAACAACCAAAAGATTACTTGGCAAAAAAAGATGCTCTATTTGTAGCAGATATTAGCCCAATGCCTACATTTATTAGAAATACATTTGCACTACCTGATTTTAGAAAAAGTGAATACTCTGTACTTCTAATATATGATGAAAATATAGCAAAAAGTCTAAAAGACAAAAAAAATGAAGATAAAATAACTATAGTAACTATCGAAAACAAAGAGATAAAATCAGTCAAATATATCTCTAATACAAAAGAACTTCAAGATGAACTGCAATAGCAGTTTATCTATCCCCTACTTTATAACAGAACAAACTCTATCACTTTTAACTATTTGTAAATTTATTAAGAATAAGGTATAATTAAAAAAACCTTAAGCGAAATAATTAAATGCAAATTATAATATTTTTAATAGAAATAATAGTGATTTTCTTCTTCCTCGATATGGACAAGAGTGATTTTATAAATATAAAAACAAAAAAAGTACAAACTACTCAATACTCAACCTACTATTCATTGGATGATATGGGTAATACTATTTTAATATTAAAAGATATTCCTCCAGAAAAAAAAATTATAATTTGGCAAAATTCATCACTTAAAAATGAAATGTTAATAGAGTTTCCTAATATATCAACTATGTCTGAGTTTGTAAATCATAGAGTTGTTGATAATGGAGAGTTCAAACAAAAATTAATATCATATATGGAGTATATTCAAGGAAAATATCTATCAGGAGATATAACTCAAGATGAGTTTAAAGAGGCTATAAAAAACCCCGACCCATCTTTACCTAATTTTTAAAGCATATCTTTAAATGAACTAAATATATAAGAACTCTCATGAGGACCAGGACTAGCTTCTGGATGGTGCTGTACTGAAACAATTGGAGAGTTATTATATCTAAGCCCCTCAATAGTATTGTCAAATAGATTTGTATGTGTAACTGTAGCAACTTCTATAATATTATCAGGAACATTATAATTATGATTTTGTGCTGTAATCTCTACCATACCATTAGATTGATTTTTAACAGGATGATTTCCTCCATGGTGTCCAAATTTTAATTTGTAAGTTTCATAACCATGAGAGATAGACAATAGTTGATGCCCCAAACAGATACCAAACATAGGGATTTTTGCATCTATAAGTTTTTTGATTTTCTCTTGTTCCTCTTTTAAAATTAATGGGTCTCCCGGTCCATTTGAGAGAAATACACCATCTATATCTTTTGATTTAAATCTATCTATAATAGTATCTGTATCAATTGAGTTTGGAACAACCTCAACCTCCATTCCAGCATGAGTTAACTCATTTAAAATATTTCTTTTTATTCCAAAATCCAAAGCAATAATTTTTTTGGTTGTATCTGGCTTTTCATATTCAAAAGTTTGAGCATTATATCTTGCCTCTTTATGAATATATGACTCTTTTGTACTAACCTCTTGTATATAATTTACCTCTTCAATTCTAGGAGAATTGGCTAATAACTCTTTTAACTCATCTATATTATGAATTTGAGTAGATGCTATCATCATCATAGCACCCTCACTTCTCAACATTTTAGTCAAAAAACGGGTATCTATATTGGTAATTCCCAATACCCCATACTTAACAAGTAACTCATCCAATGACTCTTCACATCTAAAATTGGATGGTCTAGCTTGATATGAACGAACTATTATTCCTTTGCAATATGCTCCACGACTCTCCATATCTTGGCTGTTACAGCCTACATTTCCAATCTCAGGCATAGTAAATGTTACAAATTGTCCTGCATAACTAGGGTCTGTAACTATCTCTTGATAACCTGTCATTGAGGTATTAAAAACTATCTCACCCACACTGGTGCCACTCGCACCAAAACTGTCTGCCTCCAAAAAGAGACCATTTTCAAAATACAAAGAAACCTTTTTCATTCCATTTATCCTTAATTTATTAATTACTCACTAACTAAAGCATTCCTCTTTTGATAAGCTCCTCTTCATAGAGTCTCTCATATATTAACTCATACTCTATAGAACCTGGAATATAATCTTTTTTCATTTTTTTAATTTTTTCATAAACAATAGTATCCATCTCATCATAAGCATTGGCAAATGATTTAAAAGCTTTGAATATTACATTTCTTACTTGATTATCATTAACATTATACTCTATTAGATAATTTTCATATAATTCATCCAAAATTGTATGAGCAACCTCATTATAACGGTCATCATAGTTCATAATTACACCATACTCAGGAGCTAATCGTTTTTTTATCATAAAAAACAACTCTCTCTCTTTTACTTGTTGAATTTCTATCTCTTCTTCATTTTCCAATAGCATCTCTTGAACTTTTGCATCAAGTTTTTTTTCAATTGCTAAATTTTCATCTATTACTCTTTTGCAAGTCTCTACTACTGCATCTTTACCCTTTGGTAATTTAATAAAAGGTGCATTTGCCAAATCTATACCTATTTTAGATGCTACATATCTCGTTTGATTTGGTTTTAATCTCATTATATACTCCTTAGTGAATAATAGTATCTTCTCTATCTGGGCTAGTTGATATAATTCCTATTTTACAATTTACCATCTCTTCTAATGCTTGAATATATACCTTTGCACTCTCTGGTAACTCTTCAAAATCTCTACTACCTTCTGTCTTGTCCCAACCTTCAAATGTTTTATAAATAGGAGTAGCACTCTCTAAATCATAAGGTACATAATCAATTCTCTTGCCATTAATTTCATAAGCTACACACACTTTGATAGTGTCAAAACCATCCAATACATCCAATTTCATTAACGCTATCTGGTCAACACCATTAATTCTAACGGCATGTCTAAGTGCAACAGCATCAAACCAACCACATCTTCTTGGTCGTCCTGTTGTAGTACCAAACTCATGTCCATTTTTTCTAAGTCTCTCTCCATCTTCTCCCAAATCTTCACTAGGAAAAGGACCATTACCAACTCTAGTACAGTACGCCTTTGCAATACCAGTTACTTTACCTATATCTTTTGGATTTATACCAAGTCCAGAACATGCCCCAGCTGTTACAGTAGTAGAAGATGTTACAAAAGGATATGTTCCATGGTCAATATCAAGCATAGTCCCCTGAGCACCTTCTAAAAGTACCTTTTTATTATCCTCTAAAATCTGCCACATAAGTTGTGTAGTATCTGTAATATATGGTTCTAATACCTCTTTATATTCCTCTAGCTCTTTTATTAAACTCTCTTTACTAGGTGTATCTATATTCAAAATATCAAATATAGCTCTATTTTGCTCAAAATATTCAATAATCTTGGATGCCAATTTAATAGGATTGTGCAACTCACCTACTCTATGCCCTACTCTAGCTATCTTGTCTCCATAGGCTGGTCCTATTCCTTTTCCTGTTGTACCTATAGCCTTATCACCTTTGAGTCTCTCTTTTGCTTGGTCTATCAAAGCATGATATGGAAGCAAAAGATGAGCCTTATCAGATACAAAAAGTCTATCTTTTAGATTATCAAACTGTTTCATCTCTTTAATAAAATCAACAGGAGATAATACAACACCATTACCCACTATATTTTTTGCTTTTGGATTTAAAATACCAGATGGAATTAAGTGTAGTGCATACTTTTTCCCATCAACTACTATAGTATGTCCTGCATTATGCCCACCTGCAAAACGACACACAAAATCATGAGTTTGAGCCATATGGTCAACTATCTTACCTTTGCCTTCATCTCCCCACTGTAATCCTACAATTAAATTTGCTCTATTCATATTACCTCTTTATAAACTTTTTATTTTTTGATTAATACACTCATCTATATATAGTGCAAAACCTGAAGCATTAACATCTTCAATGCTATAAACACCACCACGAACCAATAACTCATTATTTTTGAACATCCTAAATGTCAAAGAGCCATAATAACGCATCTTTGCATAATATAATGGAGCAACTATAATTGATGAATAATCTATATTTGCTATAGCCTCTTTGATTAAAAGTAATTCAGCTTGAATATCTGCTGGAATTCCACTTAAATCATCTAAATCACTAGCTCTATGAATATGTACTAATTTTTTCATCCATGCAATATCCAATTCCAATATAGCTTCAATATTAGTCTCTGTCAAAAGTTTTAAATCAACTCCATATTTTTGACTCAAAAGCATAGGAATACGCATATTAGAAATTTGTAAAAGTGCATCAAATTCTAACTGTTTAACTAAACTTGTTGCTGTATTTACTACCTCATCAAAACTACCATCAATAATCTCTGCACCAACTTGATACTGCTCTGTAGTAGGAAATCTAAGCGATGGTTGAATATAAAACCATTTTTTCGTTTCTGTTGTTCGTCCAATTCTTTTAGTAACAATACGAACAACATCAGCTGTACTATCTGCTCTAAGAGTAACAGTATGATTATACTCATCATGTAGATGTAGCAATGGTTTTTCATCATCAAAAGAGCTATGTTGATGATATGAAAATACAGGTGTAACTATCTCTTCATATCCATTACTATATAAAATATCAGCACATATAGCCTCTATCTCTCTTTTTATTTTGGCTGATTTTCCAAAATATAGTTTACTTTTACTAGGTATTTCATGTTCAAATATCATTATTTGGTCTCATTATATTTTACAAAATTTTTGGGATTATATCCAAAATGTGATTAGGGGGTGATAAGATAGATTAATCCAAACTATTGGAATAAGAGCTAACTTTTAATTTATATATATAAAGAAGGAGAATTAAGTTATAAAAATTAAAAGTTATCATCTTAAGAGAGTCACCATCTAAAAGGGGAGAAGAGGTATGTAACTCTCATAGTGGGATTATAACACAGTAATCGTGTAAAAACTGTGTTATTTTTTTATTAACTTATATAAAAATTAATACTTTTATTATTTTTTTTAATTAAAAATTAAATTAAAACTTATAATTAACTCCTAATGTCAATAAATCAGCTCCTCCTCCACTAAATGTACCAATAATTCCATTTTTATTTTCTCCTGATTTCAAAGTTATATTATCTTTTTCATCATGTAAATATGCCAATCCCCAAGATATAGTATCACTAGTATCTATTTTAATCCCCATAGATAATATCTCTCCATCACTATCTGGTAACTCATAATTTATATACTCTTTTGGTATAGGAGTTTCATCTTTTGAATATGCCATCATATAGGTTATATTATCCATTTTAACAGTAGCCCCTAATCTAAAAGTATTTGTATCTTTCCAATTTTTAGCGATAGGGTCATCAAAATATTCAACCAATGGTGCTTGAATATCAGAACCATAATTAAAATCTAAACTTTTATATTTAGACCAATATGTTCTTTCATAATTAAACTCCAATGTAAATTTATCAAACCATGTTTTACTAATAGCCAAATTTAACGATGCAGGAAGAGGTACTGTAACATTAGCACTATACTGCTTACCCACTCCTCCTATATATAAATTTGCATCTCCTTCTTCTTTTAAATTTATATTAGAACGATATGTCATAGCTAAATTTATATCTTCAATTGGCTTATAAGTAAGAGCAAGATTATACCCATACTCTATAGTATCACCTTCCATCTCTCGTTTAATAGGCTTATCCACCTGATTTCCATCACTATAAACTTTACCCTCTGAATATATTACTCTAAAACCACCACCAACAGCAAAATTATCACTTACTCTATATGAAACAACAGGATTAAACTCAATTACTTTTAATGTAAACTCTTGAGCAAATAGTTTTTGATAATCACTATTCCATTTTTTTGTTAATCCACCAGGAACAGTCAAACTAGCACCCCATCTAACTTTGCCCATAGGATTAGATACATAGTGTAAATAAGGTAAACCCAAATTTTCTACTTCTGATTCTCCATTAGCTGAATAAACCTCTGTAGCAGAAAAAGCTTGATAACCATTAAACTTATTTTCAGGAAGATGAACCAAAGTCAATCCAGCCTCCATTAACTGTTTATCACTCTCTTCAAAAGCCATATTAGCAGGGTTAAAATATGCACTATCTGCACCATTAGTATGTGCTACATATGTAGCTCCTAAAGCTATTGAATTAATTGATTGTTCTGGTACTTTATAAGCACCTGCTATTAAAAATGAACTGGTTATTATGCTTAGTGTTACTATATTTTTCATTATACTCTCCTAGTATCCAATCGTTGTTTTTCTAATATCAGAAAATATCTTAGTTGCAACACCATAAGCTAATCCCCCACAAGCACTATGCGTTACATTATGGTCAAGTCCTAATGTAGGTTCTACAGGAACCAATGCTACATCTCTTGCACCCATAGCATTCATAGTAGCCTCTGTAATTTGAGATATACCAAAAGGAATAACATCATCTCCTTGACATTGAACCAATCTAACAGATGTTTGTGGAGCCCAAGCATGAACAGAATTTTCAACTACAGCATCTCTAAACCAAAAACTGCTATCTGCAAAAAAATTATTTACAAAATCTTGTTTAAATAATCCAGTATCTCCTGTAGTATCATAACTCAACTGTGGGTCTATTAAATCTCTAGCAATTGAACCATCCAATAGAGTAGGCAACTCAGAAGCATAAGGTTCATTAATAACAGTGTCTATATCTATATTATAAGCTTTTCCATAAGCATATCCAAAATCAGCCATAAATGATGGAACAGATAGTGTTGGAGCTGATAATATACCAAAAGCTGTTCTATTAACATCATAAGGTCCAGCCATAGGTATTGCCATTGTTACATTTAACTCTCCATCCTCTTCTATCTTTTGTAAAGTTGCCAAGGCAACATATCCACCCTCACTATAACCTGTTAAAAATAGCTGATTATTTAATGTAATATTATTATCATAAGCAAAATTTTTTACAGCTTTAATAAAATCAATTGTGCAGTTTGCTGATGATTTTTTTAATATAAAAGGGTGATAATGTTGCTGATAAGAGTCTCCAAATCCTATATAATCTGGTTGAAGTGTTGCAAATCCACCAAGAGAAGTCAATAGTACAGATGAGCCATCAGGAGTACCATTATTTGATGCTATTACTGAAGGTGCATCACTATTAGCAAAAATCGTTCCATGGTCATCACTAACCATAGAGAGTCCTAAACTATTAACAGCAGTTGGCATACCTGTAGGAATTACAAAAAGTCCAGATACAGCTACCTCATTACCCTCTTCATCTGTAGTAGTATAAGGAATTTTATAAGCTCTATATCCAAATACCGTACTATTTTCATCAGCAAGTCCCTCAGAAATCAAAGTATCTTTCATAGCAGATGCTGAAAAGTCAACTACTACTTCTCCTCCTTTTACACTCTCATTTGATGGTTGGTCTAAATTGCCACACCCCATAACAAAAAAGAGAGGTATCCCTAATGCTACTGTTTTTATTATATTTTTCATATCTTCTCCTAAATTAATTTATAAATAGACTACTAACTCCAAATACCAATAAATAAATTATTAATCAACTACACCTCCTCAATAAGTTTATATAACTCTGCTATCTCTTCTGCCCAAATAGTATCATCAATTGTTTCTAATATCAAAGGAATATCATCCATTCTACTATCATTCATAATAAATCTAAAAGTATCCCATCCAAGCTCACCCTGACCTAGAGAGTGGTGTCTATCTACACGGCTTCCCAATTTTGGTTTAGAATCATTCAAGTGCATACCTGATAAATACTCAAACCCTACAATCCTATCAAACTCATCCATAGTCTGTTTATAAGCCTCTTTGGTTCTTAGGTCATATCCTGCTGTAAATGTATGACAAGTATCCAAACATACCCCTACTCTGCTTTTATCCTCTATCTTATCTATTAGATGAGCTAAATGCTCAAATTTATACCCTAGATTTGTACCCTGTCCTGCTGTATTTTCTATAACCAACTTTACATTTAAATCTTTTGTAGCCTCTATTGCCAAATTCATAGATTTAGCTATTAAATCCAAACACTCTAATTCAGCTTCCATTATCTTTTCTTGATATAAAGGGTCTCTTTTTGCTACTTTGACTAGATGACTACCTGGATGAAAATTTAACATCTCCAATCCAAGCTGGTCACATCTTTTGAGTTCATCTATAAATGCTTCTCTTGATTTTTCCAATTTCTCTATATCTGGATTTCCTAAATTAATTAAATAACTATCATGAGGTAATACATGTTTTGGTAATATTCCCGATTTTTTTAAGTTTGTTTTGAAACTCTCTATCATCTTATCTTCAAGTGGTTTAGCTACCCACTGTCTCTGATTTTTGGTAAACATAGCAAATGCTTTTGCCCCTATTTTCATAGCATTTAATGGTGCTTTATCAACCCCTCCACTAACACTTACATGAGCTCCTACAAATTTCATATATTATTATCCTATTTTATCTATTTTATTTATTGTAGCATAATTAATTTTATATCTCTTTTTTTACCTATTATTAATATTAAAATATTATTATTTTTAATAAATTTTTTTTACTAAAAAAATAGTACAAGGTAATTAAATATGCGACTGTTAGAGTATTTTTATGATAGAAATAATGAACTTATTACCTATTATCAGAGAAAATTTTCTATACCAAATAGTAATAGAGTATTAATATATGGTTCTCCTGCTTCTGGCAAAAGCTATTTGGTTCTTGATTATCTTATGAATTTTGATACAGAGGATATATTATATATAGATTTTGATGACCCAAAGTTTCAATTTATAGATATAATGCAAGAAGATATAGAGGAGTTTATAGAGTCAAATAATATAAAAATATTGGTTTTAGACCATTATGAACACGGTTATTTTGAGTATTTACCTTTGGCTCAAAAACTTATTATTATCTCCAATAAAATTTATAATTATGGTAATGAGTTTGAAACTATAGAGATACCACTTTTGGACTATGAAGAGTTTTTCTCTTTTCAAAAACAGACTTCAGAAAAACAGATATTTAATCTATTCCTCAAACAAGGAACATTACCACAATTAGCAACACAAACTATACCAAAAGAGCAACTATTTCAATCTTTTATAAAAAGTCACTTTGATAAATCAGAACTAAAACTATTAAGTATCTTAGCCCATTTTAATAGCTCTACAGTAACTACATTTCAACTATATAATTTTGCAAAAGAGAGATATAAAATATCAAAAGATTTAATCTATAAACAGATAAAAGAGTTTACTCAAAGAGGTATTATCTCTTTTATTCCAGACGCTATTACTCCAAGTAGCAAAAAACTACTTTTTTTTGATTTTGCATTAGCAAAATATTTATCACTATCTCAAAGCTTTTTAAAACAGTTTGATACTATGATAGCGTTATCTCTTATTAAACATAAAATAGAGATAAAAGCTTTTGGAATAAGTGGATATTTAACAGATAAAAATTACTTAATACTAGCAACACCATTTGAAAGTGAAAATAATTTTTGGAAAAAAGCACACTCTAAATTTTCATTATATAAAAGAAATAATATAAAAAAAGTATATATTGTAACTGTAGCAACTCAATATAATTTTTGGATAGAAAATATAGAATTTGAAGCACTACCCTTTTATGAATGGGTAGTGATTAATGATGAGAGCTAATAAATTAATATGTAAACTTTAAACCTCCATAGAAACCATTACTAAATACATAGTTAGTATCACTAGAATAACCTGTTATTATATTTCTATATCCTGCATATACTTTTACATTTTCTATCATCTCTATATCTCCTGATACTCTAAACTCTTGATAGTTATCAGAATCTCCAAATGCCAATGCACCTGGTGCATATAAAACTTTACCCTCCAAAGATATTGGAGGAATATTAAACATTAATGGTGGAAAAGTATATCTAACCATAGCCATTAAAGGTAAAGCAGAAAACCAATCATCAATATTTTTTCTATCATCTTCAACATCACTAATTATAAGTTTTGCTCCAAATGTAAGCTCTACTCCCTCTACTCCCTCAAACTTATTTGTAGCTCCAAAACCAACTCCTACTAATTTAGAACTAACATCTCCATTATCAATATTAATAAAATTGAAATCACCCAAATAGATTGTACTACTTGTTTGTAAAATAGCTAAATTCCGAGAATCTAGTGTACCTTCTATCTCTAAATCATCTTTGTTTACATTGATACCTACACCACTCTGAGCAAAAAGTACTCCTGATGCAATAATTGAACTCATTAGAACTTTCTTAAACATTTTTATTCCTTTCTGTCGTTTGTGTGATTATATCATATTTTGTTCTATATATACTTTTGAAGTACTTTTGGTATCTCTATGCTTCCATCCTCATTTTGATAATTTTCCATAATAGCAATAAGTGTTCTACCAACAGCAAGAGCTGAACCATTTAGTGTATGAACTAGCTGATTTTTTTTACCATCTTTAAATCTTATTTTTGCTCTTCGGGCTTGAAAATCTCTAGTATTTGATATAGAAGATATTTCTCTGTATCTGTTTTGTCCAGGTAACCAAACCTCTAAATCTATAGTTCTACTAGCAGAAAAGCCCAAATCTCCACCACAAAGCTCTACCCATCTATGAGGAAGCTCTAGTTTTGTTAATATATCTGAAGCATTTTGAACCATCATCTCAAATATCTTATCACTCTCATTTGGATTTGATATTGCTACCATCTCTACTTTATCAAATTGATGTTGTCTTATCATTCCTCTTGTGTCTCGTCCTGCACTACCTGCCTCTTTTCTAAAGCATGGAGTATATCCTGTTAGTAGTATAGGTAGCTCTTTTGCTGATAATATCTCATCGTTGTATAGATTGGTTAGTGGTACTTCTGCTGTTGGGATTAGATATAACTCTTCATCCTCTATTTTAAATAAATCATCTCCAAATTTTGGAAGTTGACCTGTTCCTTGAAGCATAGAGGCATTATTTATAAAAGGTACACAAACCTCTTCAAATCCTTTTTCTCTATTGGTATCTAAAAAGAAATTAATCAAAGCTCTCTCTAGTTTTGCTCCATCTCCTCTTAGAACAGAGAAACGACTTTTGGCTAGTTTGACACCTCTTTCAAAATCTATCCAACCATTAACTTCAGCCAACTCCCAATGCTCTTTTGGTTCAAATTCAAACTCTCTTGGAGTCAAAACTTTTTTAATCTCTACATTATCATCTTCATCTTTTCCCTCTGGGACTGAGTCATCTGGAAAATTTGGAATAGATAGTGCTATCTCCTCTAATGCTTTTTGAGCATTATTTGCTATAGCTTGTAATTTAGCAATAGTCTCTTTATTGGCATCGACTTTAGCTTTTAGTTCAGCTATATCTTTGCCCTCTCTTTTGTATTGTCCAAATAGTTTAGACATTCTATTTTGCTCTGCTTTTGCCTCTTCTAAATTGCTATTTGCCTCTTTTAGATTTGCAAATAGAGACTTTAGACTCTCTAGTGTATCACTATTGACACCCTTTTTAGCTAGTTTTTTACTCGCTTCATCAAAATTTTTTTGTAGATATTTTAAATCAATCATTATTAATTACCTAAGATAAGTTTTTGAAATTATAGTTAAAAGAGTAGAAAAAAGAGATAAAAGAGCAAAAAAGTTGCTCTTTTTATAATTAAAATTGACTTATAAAACTAGATACTTGACACTCATTAAAAGTAAATGAACCTGCTTTTGTACTATCAATTAGTTCTAATCTCAATTGCCAATAAGCAACTTCACCATCTTCAGAACCATGACAATCTTCTACTTTTGAGACTTCACTATTTTGCATAAAATTGGTTACTTTAATATTATCAGATGTTGTATCACAAACAACTTTTGCATTTCTAACCCAAAATCTATCTTCTGTACCTGTATCTATCTCAAAATATACTATTTCTGAAGTAGCAGGAGATTCTGCATCCAAACTAATTGTTTCTGGTGGTTTAACACCTTGAAAACTACTTAATGTCTCAAAATGCACCTCTCCACTTCTCTTTTGAGTTCCTGAAAAATTCACACTCAAAGCTATCTTTTTGCCAACCATATAAGCAGGAAATTTTAATGTAACATAAGTTTCACCATTATCATCTAATTGATATGTACCATCTGTAGAATCGACTTTTAACTCCCACTCTTTGGACTCACTACTACATATCTCTTTATAATAATTGTGTCCTATAGCAAAACCTAAATTATCATAACTATTTCCATAATATGAGTCTGTTAAATCTAAAGTTGTATCTGTATTATTATATAAATCTATATTCCATTTTCCCAAAGCTTCATAATCAGTTACATCACCAAAAAGTAATAAAAAATCTCTTTGAGTATCAATATTGGATAGATTACTATCCTCAGATTTGAATGTAGCACTATGAGCATCATTATCTGCTACTAATTTACCTTTGATATTACTAAAATTACCATGTAATATTCTATTACCACTACTATCTCTCGTAAAACCAGCCATAGCAGATATATTAATAATAGGATGTGTATTTACTATATTATTATATCTATCTGATGCAGATATTAAAAACTTTTGTTCAAACCATTTTGTTTGAATATTATATTCTACTCCAGCAGAGTTAATTGAAAATGCTGTTGGTTCTCCTGATGATATAGTAATAGGTATAGTTATATTTATTTCATGGTTTTCATCTCTATTATTTATATAATTAGCAGTTATATTTAAATTTACAATACCTGATGAATTATATGTTTCTAAATATAAATCAATATTATTACTATTTATAAATGTCAATTCAGATTGTGCAATATTACTATTATCCACATACTCATTTGGATTAATCAATTTTGCTTTAGATGGGTCACTACTACTAATAGTAATACTATTTACACTACTATTAGTAACTGTAATATTATTATCTAAACTTACTAATGATAATAAATATCTTTTTTGGCTATTTAATTCAACTTTTGAGCTATTATCAACAGGAGTAAAATTAATGGTATAATCTTGAATATTTGTAGAATTATTAGTAGTATCATTACTATCTATAGTACTATTATCATCTATATTATCTGTTGCTGTAGTATTATTATCTAATACTGTTATATTTCCATCAATCTCTATAGGTTTAAACCCAGAATTATATAATAATTCATTAGATGTATCCTCATACTCCAATCGATTATTAGCAGTAATAATATATCCATCAGGTAAACAAGGCTCAACAAACTCTGCTGTAAACTTAATAGTATGAGTCTGTTGAGGTTGGTCAAATATAATTTTATTATCTGTAATATCCAAGTTTGATTGAGATACTCTACAAGCATTTAAATCCAAAGATATATTAGATAGTTCAGATACTACCCCTATCTCATAATTACTTTTCATTGTAAATTCCATATAAAATCTAGTTTGAGTAGTATCCAACATTGCAGTTTCTGTTTCCAAATCAATTTTTGAATTGGTTGACTGAGATGTAATATGAGTGCTTCCTGTTTCTCCACAAGCACTAAACCACAATACTATAAATAGTATTATAGATTTAATTAAATATTTTTTCATAAATAAATCCTTTTTAATATAGATAATTGACAGCAAAAACCATGCTACCAATATCATCAACTTTATTAATGTCAGAAATTGAATATCTATATCCAAGGTCAAAATCAACTTCATTTAAAACATTCCATGCCAAACCTACTTGTCCACCATAAACCATTCCTTGGTCATCTCGAGAGTCATCATCACTCATATATTTTAACCATCCAATATGTCCTCCAATATATGGCTTAAAAACTATATTATCTGTTTTGTATAGATTAGTCCAAACAAATCTATCAAATTGTAACATTGCACGAAAATATTTTTGACCATTTTTATTAAAATTATGAGCTGATATTGTAGTTCTCCACTCATCATTTTGCGCCCCTAATCTAAATCCAAACTCGACCCCTTTTTCAGATTGTGGAACTCCTATAACATTTCTCGATTTTACTGTTCCATATCCAGCCTCTATACCTAAAAATCTCTCAGAAGTAAACTCTTCTGTCGCAGAGATAGTTATAGTAAATAGAATAATTGTTAATAATATTTTATTAAACATCTTGTAATCCTTTTGTAGATAAGCTTATTTATTTTTTAAAAAAATTATCTAGTATCTACAAAATCATACACAGTTTATATTTAGATAATACTTAAAATAACTTTAAATTAAAAATATAATTTATTAATTAATGCTATCATTAATATAATGAATTAGATGATGTTATTTAGGGTTAAAATTGCTATATATTTTGATATAATACCTTCAAAAAAGGGATATAATGGACTCATCATTTAGCACAATAGATTGGATAGTTTTTAGCTCATATTTTTTTATTTTAATTTTAACATCTATAATATTTAGTCAAACAAAAGTCCAAAACTCCAGAGACTATTTTACAGGAAATAATACAATGCCAATGTGGGCTGTGGCTATATCAGTTTTGGCAACTTCTCAATCTGCTGCTACATTTTTAGGAGGTCCAGAGTACTCATTTAGCAAAGATTTAACATTTTTGGGTTTTTATTTTTCTGCTTTTTTGGCTGTAATATTTGTAGCTAAAGTTTTAGTTCCTAGATTTTACTCTATTAATGCTATAACTGTTTATGAGTATTTAGAACATAGATATGGAGAGTATGCCAAAAGATATGCAGGAGTTATGTTTTTAGTAGGACGACTATTTGCTAGTGGAGCGAGGCTATATATTGGAGCTTTGGCTATATCTATGATTTTGTTTTCAGATACTAATGCTTTACATATT
>Ga0256828_1000335_pt1 | contig 32537 bp, 38 predicted proteins | sample CV88metaG_FD_185993 | JGI IMG/M metagenome (GOLD analysis project Ga0256828, IMG submission 185993) | Hydrothermal vent microbial communities from East Pacific Rise, Pacific Ocean - CV88 | ecosystem: Environmental > Aquatic > Marine > Hydrothermal vents | place: Pacific Ocean: East Pacific Rise...
CTGAATAAGTAAAGATGAGTTTGTATCTATAAATTGAGGAAATAGGGCTGTAAAAAATATAATAGCTTTTGGATTACTAGCACCTACAATGAATCCTTTTGTAAATATATGCAATTTATTAGTATCTTTTATATCTACACTTTCAAAATCAAAATTAGTTTGTTTTGAAGTAAATGCTTTGTATCCTAAATATATTAAATACAATGCTCCAGCATATTTAATAGTAAGAAATATAAATGTAGAAGAAGCAATAATAGCTCCAAGACCTAAAAATGATAGTGTAAAGATAATAGAAGTAGCAGTAAATCCACCTAAAGCACTATAAATACTAAGTCTAAAGTTTGAAGTAATTGATGTAGTTATACAAAGTAGTACATTTGGTCCAGGTGTAAAAGTAAGTACACTAACAGTAAGTAAAAAGTATATCCAAGTAGATAATTCCATAATTTAATCCTTTGTTTTTGATGTTTGTTTTTTATTTAAAATATATATTGCTGTTATAGTAAGTATTGTTCCTAGTATAGTAGTAAGATATATAGGCTCATCTAAAAATATATAACTTAAAAATATAGCAAAAAATGGTACTGCAAATACAAAAGCACTAGCAGATGAAGTACCTATATGCTTAATACCTACAAAATAAACTGAAGTTGCAAAAGTGGTACTAACTACAGATATAAACAACATATTAAACCAAAATATACTATCAAATTCTAAAATATTTCCACTTTTAAAATCACCAAAAATATAACTAATAAATATAGATATTAGGTATATATAAAATGAAAACACCATAGGATGGATATGATCTGATTTTGTATTAATTACTGTTAATATACCCCAAGTTAATGCACATAACATAAAAAATAGATTTGTAGTATTAAATATATCATCACTACTTAACTGCCAAATATTAAGTATAGTTAATACTCCAATAGCACCTAAAAATAATGCAAATAGATCTTTTTTAAATATCTCTTTTTTGAAAAAGATTACAAGCAATATAAATGTAACTATAGGAATAGATGTAGTTACTAATGCTCCACCTAATCCTGAACTTCCATATTTAGTTCCTAGATAGAAAAATACAGTATAAATTACAAGCATAAGTGAAGCTGCTAAGCTTAAAAATAAGTTTTTAAGTGATATTTTAAAAGATAATTTCATATATATTAAAACAGGTATCATAGTAAGTGTAGTTATTACATATCTATAAAATATTAATTCATCATAATTTATATAGTTTCCAAGTATTTTTACATTTACCCATGAAGCTCCCCAACCTAGCATTGCAAAAGTCATAAGTATATAAAAAATAGTATTGTTTTTATTGGTATTCATATATATAAAATACCATAATATATGTTAAAAAGATATATCTAAAATAATTGTTAAACAACAATAAAATTAAACTTAGATATAATCGATAAAAAATATAGGAAATTAAATGTTAGTAGCTCCAAGTATATTAAGTGCAGACTTTGGGATTTTAAATGAAGAGATAAAAGCGATATGTGATGGTGGATGTGATTTAATCCATGTAGATGTTATGGATGGTCATTTTGTACCAAATATGACTATTGGTCCTGTTGTAGTTGGTCCAGTTGCAAAAGCTGCAACTAAACCACTAGATATTCACTTAATGGTAGAAGATAATAACTTCTTTATTGACTTATATGCTTCACTTAAGCCAGAGTATATTTCATTTCATATCGAAAGTGAAAAACACCCACATAGAATAATACAAAAACTAAGAGCTTTAGGAATTAAACCAGCTATTACACTTAATCCTCATACACCACCTAGTGCTATTGAGTATTTAATTGAAGATTTAGATATGGTATTACTAATGAGTGTAAACCCTGGATTTGGTGGACAAAAATTTATACCAAGTGTATTAGAAAAAGCAAAAGAGCTTAAAGCAATGATAAACAAAAGAAATCCAAATTGTCTTATAGAAGTAGATGGTGGAGTAAATGATAAAAATATTCAAGAGTTAAAAGATGCTGGAGTAGATGTAGTTGTTGCAGGTAGCTATGTATATGGTTCTGATGATTATAGTAAAGCAATTAAGTCTTTACAAATATAAACTATAGGTAAATATTTTGAGAATAAAAATATGTGGTATTACAAATCTTGCTGATGCACTAGATGCAATAGAAGCTGGAGCAGATGCATTAGGTTTTGTATTTTATCCTAAATCTCCTAGGTATATAGACCCACTAAAAGCAAAAGAGATAATAAGCCAGCTTCCACCTTTTGTACAAAGTGTTGGGTTGTTTGTAAATGAAGTATCTGCAAAGGTTGATTTTATATGTAAAATGGCAAGAATAGACTTAGCTCAAATACATTTTGAAGCTGATGAAATATTTTTCAAGACACTTACAACAAAACATCTTAAAGTAGTTCGTGCAAAGGTTAAAGAGGATTTATACTTATACGAAAATGAATATAGAATAGTTGATGCTTTTGTAGAATCTTATGGTGGTGAAGGAAAGCGAATAAACCTTGATTGGTTTAGGGATATAGATTGTTCTCGTATAATACTAGCAGGGGGATTAACTGCACAAAATGTAAAAGAGTTAAAGGGATTTAACTTCTATAGTTTAGATGTGAGTAGTGGAGTAGAAGAAACAAAAGGAAAAAAATCTAAACAAAAGATAAATGAGTTTGTAAGAAGTGTAAATGAGTTACATAAATAAATTACAAACAAGGCTTGAAAAAAATAGTATAAGTATAAATACTTTTAATCAAATACTACAAAATAATGATACTTTTTTTGATAATATTGATTTACAAAAAGAGCTTATTTTATCTAATGGTATGCCTTTATATTTTGATGAAAAAAATGTCCATTTAAAAACATTAAATACAAAAATAAAAGATCAAGTTTTTTGTGTAGTAGATATAGAAACAACAGCAGGAAATGCTAATGATGGTCAAATTATTGAACTTGCAGCAATTAAAGTTAAAAATAATAAAATAATAGAAACATATGAATCTTTAGTTACAGCAAATAGTATTCCTAAAAAAGTACAAGAGATAACAGGTATTACACTAGATATGCTAAAAGATGCACCAAATTTAAAAGATGTATTAGAAGAGTTTAAAATATTTATAGAAGATGATGTTTTTGTAGCACATAATATTAGCTTTGATTATAAATTTATAAGTGATAGTTTAAAAAAATATGACTTAGGTGAACTTTTTAATCCAAAATTATGTACAATAGAACTAGCAAAAAGAACATTTCTTGCCAAAAGATATGGATTAAAATATTTAAAAGAAGAATTTGATATAAAAGTAGATGGTCATCATAGGGCTTATATTGATACATTAAGTACAGTTTATGTATTTGAAAAATCACTAGAAAACTTACCTGATGATATTATATATACTCAAGATTTAATAAATTTTTCTAAAACTTCGGAGGTACTCAGTGAAAATTGATGATTTTAAAATATTAGTTACAAATATTGATACAACTTATGATAGTTGTTTGATATGTGAAGAATTACAAAAAGATAATTATAATGTAATAGAAAAAAATAATATATATGATGTATATGATTTTATAGAAAATAATAAAGTTGACTTAATTATAGTAAATGACAAAGATTCAAATGCAAAAGCACAAGAAGTTATTCATAGAATAAATTCATTGACAAATACTAATATTATTTTTCTAACAAATGATGCAGATGTAAAACTTAGAAAAAACTTCTTCCAATATAATTTATTAGATTACAAAGTTAAATTAAATAATTTAATGTCAATAATAACTGATATAAAACAATTAATTAAAAGATTATTTTCTAATTCAAATGAAAAAATATTGTTAATAAAAAAAGATAATAAAACAAGAGAAATTATAATTAACTTATTAAAACAAAGATGTTTTCAAGTAGAAGTAGTATCAAATGGTAGTGCAGGATGGAAAAAAATTGAAAATGAAGATTCTTTTTCAATGATGATTATTGATGTAAGTTTACAAGATGTACATAGCTCAGATATAATAAAAAAAGCCAAAGAAAAATACTCTAGTACAATGCCTATTTTAGCACTTACTAGTGAATATGATCCTCTTTTAATGCAAGAAAATATAGCAAATGGATTAAGTGATTTTATTAAAGTACCAGTTATTCATGAAGAGTTTAATCTAAAAGTAGGTGTTTGGATAAATAATGTTGTAAAATCTAGGCAACTAAAACAACAAGAACAAAAACTAAAACAAACTCTAAATAGTTTTAAAGCCCTTTCTAATGCTACAATGGAAGGTCTTATTATGTTTGAAGATAATATCTGTGTAGATATAAATGAAGAAGCATTAGAGTTATTTAGATACGAAAAAGAAGATGATTTATTAGGTAAAGAGATACTTGATATTTTCTCAAAAAATATAACAAAATATGATAAAGATAATCTACTTGATAATAATATAAATCACCAATTTGAATTAGAAATGGTAAGAAGTGATAATAGTGAATTTCCAGCTGCTATAAAAGAAAGAAATATACTTTTAGAAAATAAACAAACTAAGATTATTGCTGTTTTAGATTTAACAGAGATAAAAAGAAAAGAAGATATGTTAGCTCAGCAATCAAAACTAGCTTCTATGGGTGAGATGATAGGAAATATTGCTCATCAATGGAGACAACCACTTACTTCTATTTCTATTAGTGCAAGTAATATAAAACTAAACTATGAATTAGATATGTTTGATGAAGAAGAATTTTATGAGTTAACAAATAGCATTATAGAAAGTACAGAATTTTTATCAAATACAATAAATGATTTCCAAAGCTTCTTAAAAGGTGATGGAATAAGATCAAACTTTACAGTACAAGAAGTTGTAAAAAGAGTATTGATGTTGGTTTCAGGAAATATAAAATCTGTAAATATTGAAGTAATAGAACAATACAATACAGATAAAAAGATATTTGGTATTGAAAATGAATTTACACAGTCATTATTAAATATAATAAATAATGCAAGAGATGCATTAAAAGAGAAAGATTTAGATCATAAATATATATTTATTACTACTTGGTGGGATGAAAAACAAGAAAAAATTGTAGTAAGTATAAAAGATAATGCAGGTGGTATTCCAAAGCAAATATTACCTAAAATATTTGAACCATATTTTACAACAAAACATCAATCACAAGGTACTGGATTAGGGCTTTATATGACACATCAAATGTTAGTAGATAATCTTAATGCCAAAATTGAAGTTACAAATGAAACTTATACATATAATGATACTCAATATACAGGTGCTGAGTTTAAAATATCAATATAAGTAATACTTAGTTATAATCGCGATAATATAAATAATAGGATTAAATTTTTATGAATATAGAAGTTTCAAATGTTGCTAATTTACCAACATTGCATGGTGAATTTTTAATACAGTCATTTAAACAAGGTGTTAAAGAACATCTTGTAATTAAGACAAAAAAATATGATGAAATACCAAATGTAAGAATACATAGTGAATGTTTAACAGGAGATGCACTTAGTAGTATTAAGTGTGATTGTCAAGCACAGTTAAATTATTCATTGGATTATATTAATGAACATGGTGGTATAGTGATTTATCTAAGACAAGAAGGTAGAGATATAGGATTGTTAAATAAAGTAAATGCCTATGCTCTACAAGATAAAGGTTTTAATACAATAGAAGCAAATCATCAACTAGGTTTTGCTTCTGATGAGAGAACTTATGAAGCTGTTGATTTTATATTTGATTATTTAGATATAAAAGAGATAAATCTTCTTACAAATAATCCTAATAAATTAAATAATATAAAAGTAAAAATAAATAAAAGAATACCTATTATTGTTGGGAAAACACCACAAAATGAAGATTATTTAAAAACAAAAAAAGATCATATGGGGCATTTATTATAATGAGATTAAAACAAAAACTAAAAGATATTGGTTTAGAGTTTGATGATATATTTTATTCAAGATGTGAACAATATATTTCTTTACTTAAACAATGGGGTAAAGTACATAATCTAAGCTCAGCAAAAGAGCTTGAATTAGATGCTATACATGATAATATAGTAGATAGTATATATCCACTTAAATTTTTAGATGATTATAAATCATTTGCAGATATAGGTACAGGTGCTGGTTATCCTGGATTTTTACTTGCTATTGCTAGACCAGATATACCTTGTACTCTTATTGAACCAAGAGCAAAAAGAGTTTCTTTTTTAAATTTTACAAAAGCTATGTTAAGACTTGATAATGTAACAGTTATAGAAAAAAGAGCCGAAGAGGTTGAAGGTGTTACTTTTGATCTTATTACAAGTAGAGCTGTAACAAATACAAAATTACTTTTAGATATTACATCAAACATAAGTAATAAAAATACAAAATATTTATTTTATAAAGGTTCACTAGCAAAGTCAGAACTTGATGATGCAAAAGTAAATAACTATGAAGTAATAAGCGTAGGAGAACATAGAAACTATGTTTATATAAAGGGAAAAAGATGATAGTTAAATTACTAGTTTTAGCAGCAGTATTATATTTGGTATATACAGTATTTTTCAAAAGAAGATTAAATAATAAATCAAAAGATAGTAGTGAAGAAGTAGATACAATGGTAGAATGTCCAACTTGTAAAACATATGTAGCAAGAGATGATGCTATATTAAGCAATGGAAAATATTATTGTTCAAAAGAGTGTTTGGCTAAATAATATGATAATCATAGGAAATAAAAATATACCATACCAAGATATAAAAACTATAAAGTTTATTGAAGATATTAAAAATACAGATTCATCTACAATTGTTTATTTTGAATATGATATTGATATTATTAAATATTGTCATAAAAACCAGGTAAGATGTGCTGTAAAAGTATCAAATATAACAGAAGCTATATTTTGTAATGCTTTAGATGTGTATTATATAGTATCATCAAATGCAAATGATATTCAAAAAATAGCAGATAATTATATGTTTGATTCAAAGATATTACAAATAATAACAAATGATACAGATATACCAGAAGTTGCAAAAAATGAAATAGATGGGTCTATTTACAAGGAGATATTATGAATCCAATAGTTGATACAATTATATTAATTATATTTGTACTTTTTTTAGTATTTATAGTTGCTGGATTTAATAGACAGCAAGTTCAAAAAAACTTAGATAGAGCAGAAATGCTAGAAAAAAGACAAAAAGAATTTGAAGCTAAAAAAGCAAAAGAAAAAGAAGAAAAAAACTAATCTTCTTTTTTATAATAAGTTTCTAAGTATTACAGCATAATATAATACAAAAAGGTTTAAAATAAATATCAACATTGAAGAACCTCTTGATATTATATTTTCTAATTTTGTTCTTTGGGTATTGTTTGTTTTAAGAGCAATATAAAAATGAATAACTGTAACTATTACAATAACAAAAACATAATATAGTTTAACTCTTAATGCATCTATAACATTATTGTTTATATCTGAAAATAATATTTCACTTAATCCATTATCAAATATCATATATGTACCAGAACCTACTAAAAATAGTAAAGCTACCATTTCAAAATATCCAAAAATTGGACCTATATTTGGATAAACCAATTTTTGTTTACTTTTATCTTTTAGTGTTATACCTAGTGCAAACATAAATATTGATCCACCAATCCATGCAATAGCTGATACTAAGTGTAAATATAAAATCCAATTCATATAAAGCCTTGTTAATTATAATTTTTATTAGTATATCTTATTGTTTATAAATTTAATATATTTTAGCTAAAATTATAAAAAATTATCAATGGAGTGTAATATGAATAAAAAAGGTATTTTAATAATCGGTGCTGGTGGTGTATCTAGTGTAGCAACCATGAAGTGTGCAAAAAATATAGATACTTTTGAGCAAATTACACTTGCAAGTAGAACTCTAAGTAAATGTGTTGATATTAAAAAAACAATAAAAGAAAAAATTGATGTTGATATAAAAGTAGCTATGGTAGATGCAAACAATACAGCTGAACTTATAAAGTTAATCGAGCGAACAAATTGTAAAGTAGTACTAAATGTTGCTTTACCATATCAAGACCTTACTATTATGGATGCTTGTGTGGCAACGAATACTCACTATATAGATACAGCAAACTATGAACACCCAGATGAGGCAAAGTTTGAATATAAAGAGCAATGGGCAAAAGATGAAGATTTTAAAAAAGCTAATATAACTGCACTTTTAGGAAGTGGCTTTGATCCTGGTGTTACAGGTGTATTTTGTGCTTATGCTCAAGAAAAATTATTTGATACTATAGAGTATATTGATATTATGGATTGTAATGATGGTGATCATGGATATCCTTTTGCTACAAACTTTAATCCAGAGATTAACTTACGAGAAGTAAGTGCCAATGGTAGATACTGGGAAGATGGAAAATGGATAACTACAAAACCCTTAGAAATAAGAGAAGATTGGGAGTATCCTGAAATTGGAGTAAGACCATCTTATTTACTATATCATGAAGAGTTAGAATCTCTTAGTAAAAATATAAAAGGTCTTAAAAGAATAAGATTTTTTATGACATTTAGTGATTCCTATATCCAACATATGAACTGCTTACAAAATGTAGGAATGTTAGGGATAAAAGAAGTTGAACACAATGGACAAAAAATAATACCTATAGAGTTTTTAGCTACACTATTACCTGATCCTTCTAGTTTAGGAAGTAGAACAAAAGGTCGTACAAATATAGGGTGTGTAATAGAGGGTCTAAAAGATGGTGTAAGAAAAAAATACTACATATACCAAATATGTGATCATCAAGAAGCATTTAGTGAAACTTGCGCACAATGTGTAAGCTATACAACTGGAGTTCCAGCAATGATAGGATCAAAGCTAGTATATAATGGCACTTGGGATCTAAAAGGAGCTAGAAATATAGAAGAATTTTCTAGTGTTCCTTTTATGGAAGAGATGAATATTCAAGGGCTACCGTGGAAAATAATAGAGCTTTAATTTTAAGTACAAATTTGATAAAATAATATAACTAACTATTAAAAAAAGGGGTATAAGATGACTATGAAAGTTAACATAAAAGATGAATATATGGATAGATTTAATACTTTTATAGAATCATTACCTCATGATGCTGTTGAAATAGATAATTTAAATGATGATTATATTTCAATTGAAGATGCAAAAATTAGAGTCTCAAATGCTATAAATAGATATGAAAATAATACAGGTACATATATAAATCAAGATGAATATTCTAAATATAAATCTAGTTTAATTTCATCTTTACAGCAATAAATATGACTATCATAAGAGATCAGTTTTATATCCAAGAATTAGATAATATAGTAAAATATATGGCAAAAAATAGTGTTAGTTTTGCATTTGAATTTTTAGATTTATTAGATTATAAAATTAATAATTTAACAAATATGCCATATAAGTTTAGACAATCATATTATCATAACAGTGAAAATGTAAGAGATTTAATCGTTAAAGGTTATACTATACCTTATTTAATAAATACTTCTAAAAATATTATAATAATACTTGATATTTTTAAATACAAATATAGAGAAATAAAATAAATGCCAAATCTTAAAAATAAACTAACAAACCTTCAAACACCATGTTATATATGTGAAGAGGAACTGTTAGAAAATAATCTAAAACTCCTAAAATATGTAAAAGAACAAAGTGGAGCAAAAATACTTTTAGCTTTAAAAGGTTTTGCATTTTCACCACTTATGCCACTTGTGATGAAATATCTTGATGGGTGTTGTGCTAGTGGATTATATGAAGCTAAATATGCAAGTGACTTTAAAGCAAAAGAAGTTCATACATATAGTGCTGCTTTTAAAACACAAGAGTTTGATGAGATTTGTAAACTATCAAATCATATAGTTTTTAATAGCCTAAACCAATACAAAACTTTAAAAGATAAAACTCTTAGTAAAAACTCTTTAGGATTAAGAATAAATCCACAAGTAAGTACAGTAAGCCATGATATATATAATCCATGTGCAATTAATTCACGACTTGGTATTACAAAAAATACTTTAGAAGATGAACTAAAAAAAGACAATACACTTTTAGATAATATTGAAGGTTTTCATTTTCATGCACTTTGTGAGCAAGACTCAAAAGATTTAGCTACAGTGTTAGATCAGTTTTTAAAAGATTTTTCTAAATACTTTAAAGATTTAAAATGGCTAAATTTTGGAGGAGGGCATCATATTACAAGAGATGATTATGATGTAGAACTTCTAATAAAACTAATCAAAGATATAAAACAATCATATCCACACTTAGATATATATCTTGAACCAGGAGAAGCAATAGGATGGAGAACTGGTACACTTGTAGCATCTGTACTTGATATTGTAAACAATGGTGAAAACATAGCTATACTTGATACTAGTGCTGAAGCTCATATGAGTGATACTATTATTATGCCTTACATTGCTGATGTAAGATACACAGATGATTCTTATAAATATAGCTATATACTAGCAGGAAACACTTGTCTTGCAGGTGATGTTATGGGAACTTATAAGTTTAATGAGCATTTACAAATAGGTGATAAAATAATATTCGAAGATATGATACACTATACAATAGTTAAAAATACAACTTTTAACGGTATAAAGTTACCTAATCTAGCAGTATTAACAAAAGATGGAAAATTACAAATAAAAAAAGAGTTTGGATATGAAGAATATAAAAGAAGAAATTAATATACAAAATACAACACCACTATTTACTGCTATGAAAGAGTATGATAAAAGTGATATGACATATTTTGATGTACCAGGACATAAAAAAACTACAACAATAGATGAGTTTACATCTTATTTTGGAGAGGCTATTATGGGTATAGATGTAAACTCATCAAAGCCACTTGATAATTTATCTAATCCAATAGGTGTTATAAAAGAAGCAGAAGAGCTTATGGCAAAATTATTCAAAGCTGATGATGCATTTTTTTTAGTCAATGGTACAACTTCTGGTATTCAAGCAATGATTATGGCTGTTTGTAATCCAGGAGAAAAAATAATATTACCTAGAAATGTACATAGATCAGCTATAAATGGACTAATCTTAGCTGATGCAATTCCTGTATATATAGAACCAGTTGTAAATGATGAATTAGGAATTGCATTTAATGTAGATATTCAAGAAGTTAAAAAGATTATATTAAATAATCTTGATGCAAAAGCTATACTAATAACAAACCCTACATATTATGGATTTGCTACAGATTTACAAGAAGTTGTAAACTTTGCACATGAACATAATATGCTAGTACTTGTAGATGAAGCTCATGGTACACATTTACAATTCAATAATAGTTTACCATCATCTGCTATGAGTGTAGATGCAGATATTTCAACTATTTCTTTGCATAAAACTGGTGGAAGTTTAACTCAAAGTTCTGTATTACTTTTAAATGAAAAAAGAGTTCAAAGTAATCATATAAAAACTATATTAAATATTATGCAAACAACAAGTGCTTCATATTTACTTATGTCTAGTCTTGATGTTGCTAGAAAAAATATGGCCATAAATGGTAAAAGTGAATTTCAAAGAGTTTTAGAGCTTTCACGATATGCTAGAGAACAAATTAATGCTATAGATGGTCTTAGTTCATTTGGAGTTGAATTAATAGGACAAAAAAGTGTACATAGCTTTGATGAAACAAAACTATCTATAAAAGTAAATGATATAGGTCTTACTGGTCTTGAAGTTTATGATATATTAAGAGATAAGTATAATATTCAAATGGAATTTGGAGATTCATATCATACTCTTGCAGTTATAAGTCTAGGTGATACAAAACAAAGCATAGATATACTAATAAATGCCCTAAAAGATATAGCAAAAAACTATAAAACAAATAAACCAATAATAAATAAAATAGCATTACATAATCCACAAGTAATAGTTAGCCCTAGAGATGCTTTTTATTCACATAAAAAACAAGCAAAATTAGAAGATTGTGTGGGAGCTGTTAGTGCTGAATTTATTATGGCATATCCCCCAGGTATTCCTATAGTTACTCCAGGAGAGATGATAAGTGCAGAAATTATAGAATATATACAGTTTTTAAAAACACAAAACTCTATGCTAACAGGAACACAAGATCCTTATGTGGATTATATTAATATATTAGGTTATTAGAAGAAATACTATTAAGTTAAGTTTGGATACCATTTAAAATATGTTATGCTTACAAAATATTATTTTATTAAATAAAAACTTGAAAAATTGCAGTGTAGGCTTGTTTGCTTTTTTGATTTGTTGTATATCTACAGTTACTTATAAGTACCGTTCTATATTTAAAGCACCATGAAATATACCTAGAATATCTATTGTATGTTCATCTTTAATTAAATATGCAATTCTATAATGACCATAAAGTAATATTCTTATTTCTTTATGCTCATTATTTTCATAAGGGTAACCAATTTTTGGAAATGATTGTAAAATTTGTACTTTTTGATATATTTCAGTTACAACTTTTTTAGCAATAGATTTTTTATCTAAGGCTATATAGTCATGAATATCTTTAAGCCAAAATTCTGATTCATCTGTCCAGTTAATATTTACCATTGTTTGATTCTATTTTTCATCTGCTCATTTGAAATAGTTTTATTATCATTAGAATTTTTTAAACCTCTTTGAATCATTCTATCAAAAGCTAATTCTTTTAAGATTTCATCATAAGATGTATCTTCTGGTAGTGAATCAATAATTTTTTTTATTTCTTGTTTTGGTGCTGTCATATTAAACTCCAATATCTTATATATATCATTTTATCAAAATGATGTATATATTATCATTAAAATAAGTATTTTAACTAAATGATAGTAGAAAATATTACAAAATATAATATTTTTGCATAATAAAGATATACTATTTACATAGGTATTATATGGGTAATTGGTACATAATTTATGAATATTTGTCAATTATTGTAATAAACATACACAAGGTTAGTTTACTAGATTTTATAAATTTCATTACAATTTGTCATATTTTTTAAAATATTTTTATTTTTGTGTATAATTAGAATATGGAAAATTTACAAGATAAACTACAAAGCTTATATGTTCAAAAAAAGATTATCGAAAATCAAATAAGAGATCTTGAGATACAAATTCAAAACAATAGTGATTTTGAGTTTACTTTAAAAGATAAGATCTATCTAAATATATCTAGACTATCAAGCTCTATTATAGATGAACTAAAAGATTTAGCTTCTTTTGATAATCCACAAATAGAAATACTTCAAGCTATGAGAAAACCTATATATAATATGCCAAGAGTTATAAAGTCTTATGAGTTAAAAGACAATATTTTAATACTTCCAAGAGGACTTATGAGAGATGTAATATTTGTACTAAATTCAAATTCAATTAAATATAAAATAAAAGATGAAAGAATATTTATAAAAGAAGAGTTTAAAGATATAACTTATATTCTAAGAGATGATCAAAAGCTATGTACCGATGCAATAAGTAAAAAAGATTTCTCTATTTGTGTAGCACCTCCTGGATTTGGAAAAACACTTTTGGGTGCATATATGATTAAACAAAGAAGTGTAAATACTCTAGTAATTGTAAATAAAAATATGCTTTTAGACCAGTGGATTGATAGGTTTGTAGAGTATTTTGGATATAACAAAAAAGATATAGGTTTCTTAGGAAAAGGTAAAAATAAACTAAACCAAAAACTAGATATTGCTACTATGCAAAGCTTGAAAAATAATCCAGATATAATCAAAGATTACTCTTTTGTAATAGTAGATGAGTGTCATCATATCCCTGCGCTTACTTTTGAAGGTATTATTTCAAAATTTGAAGGTAAATATATACTAGGATTAAGTGCCACACCAAACAGAAAAGATGCAATGGATCCAATACTATTTCAACAACTTGGAAATATATCATATGAAGTAGTAAGAGCAAAAACAAACAAAAATAAATTAAAAATTGTAAAAACAGATTTTGTAAGTGAAGTTGATAACTTTGCTAGTTTAATAAGTGAAATCATAAATGATAAACCTAGAAATAATCTAATAATAAATGAGATATTAGAAAATACAAATAGAAAAATACTACTTCTAACAGATAGAATAGAACATATAGAAAACCTTACAAAACTACTTGATAATTGTGGATTAGATTATCTTAGTATTCATGGAAGTATGGATAACAAAACAAAAGAAGCCAATATGGCAAAGGTAAAATCAGCCTCACTTGTACTTGCTACTACTTCATTTTTTGGAGAAGGGATAGATTTTCCACATCTAAATACAATCATATTTGCTACACCTATATCGTATTATGGAAGATTAGTTCAGTATCTAGGAAGAATAGGGCGAGGTGGAGATGATTGTTTAGCTATAGATATATATGATGATAAAAACAACTTCACAAGAAGTGCATTTAGAAAAAGAGAAGCTGGATATAAACAACTTCATTATAAAAAAATAAATAATTAGTTATTATTCCATTATAAAAATATCGGAGTTATTTATGAACAAAAGTTTTATTACAAATTTATTATCAGCATTATTAGTAGTAGCAGGAATAGTATTTCAAAATAATATTGTACTTACTGTTGGGTTATTTGCATTAAGTGGTGCTATTACAAACTGGCTAGCTATACATATGCTATTTGAAAAGGTACCATTTCTATATGGAAGTGGAGTAGTTGAAAATAGATTTGAAGAGTTCAAAGTATCTATTCATAAACTAATAATGGAGCAATTTTTTACAAAAGAAAATTTAGCTAAGTTTTTTGAATCAAACTCAAATAGTAAAGATAAAATAGACCTATCAAAAGTTATTGATAAAACAGATTTTACAATTGCATTTGAAAGTTTAAAATCAGCTGTTATGGAATCAAGTTTTGGTGGGATGTTAGGAATGTTTGGAGGTGAAAAAGCGTTAGAGCCTTTACAAGAACCATTTACATCTAAAATGAAAAGCTCTATTAATAAAATAGTTCATACAGACACTTTTCAAAAAACTTTAAAAGAAGCTCTAAGTAATGGTGATATGAGTGATAAAATACAAGAAAAAATTCAAACAGTTGTATATGAAAGACTAGAAGAACTAGATGCTAAAATGGTAAAAAATATAGTTCTAGATATGATGAAAGAACACTTAGGTTGGCTTGTAGTTTGGGGAGGATTCTTTGGTGGACTTATTGGATTAGTCTCATCTTTTTTAATTTAGCCCAAAGTTTTGGGCTTTAATGTTTGTAATATTAATATAATAACTTTACAACTTTATCTTTTATCTCTTCAAAAAGCAAATCAATTCTATTAGTTTCATTAAGATATACAGCTTCATCATCTTTTGGTTCTTGCTTTGATTTTATAAAATTTATAATATCTTCTTGTGATTTTATTTTATTATCTACTTTATTAAATAGCTCAATAACTTCATCAAGATTAAGTACATTATTTTCTAAAATAGAGCTAAAATCAAATAGATCTCTTGATTTATCTCTCATTATAAGTGCAACAATCTTTAATTTTGCAATAGATTTTAAATCTAGTATCTTTAGTCTTGAATTTTCAAAATTAGTAAAAGTAGTTTGAGATAATATCTCTTTTTGAATAGCTCTATTTGCTTGAAAAAACTCTAGCTTTACATTATTGAGTGTAAATTTTATCATATACTCATCAGGAAATAGTCCTGCCATTCTTAGAGCTGTAACATTTTCATCTTGAAGTTTTCTAGCTCCTAAAATACTCATGTTTGATATAATTTTTCTATGGTTTAATGTTTTGATTGATACTATATCTATATCTTCTGAAATTCTATGATTTAGATAAAAACTAAGAGCTGTACCTCCTACGAAGTATATCTCTTCATCAAATATATCGCTATTATAAATCATTTGTATAACTTTTTTAACATTAGCAGTCATTGATCATACCTAGCAATTGTTTATATATATCATTTTGAGTAAAATTGCCACTTAAAGGTATATCCATACCACTTGTAGATATAAAGCCTTTTTTGTACATCTTTTTATATTTATCTACTAGAACACTTTTAACTATATTTTTACCAAACTCATTACATAATCTTTTTATATCATCTTTATTCATTGTTGATAGATATTTTGAGATGATTGCATATACTTTTTGTTTACTTTTTTCATTTGTTTGCCAAAAAAGGTTAGTTGAATAATCTTTTGGATCAAAAATAATTACATCATTAGTATCTACTGCATTTATCTTTTGTTTTGCTTCATCATATTCTAATGATTCCAATAGATTATATAGTCTGTGTCTATTATTTTTCCAGTCTCTTAATGTTCTATCTGGTACATCTAATAATCTACTAATTTGTTGTTGAGTCATAGTTTTATACCTTTTGATTTTTTTATATATTATAGGCGAATTTCGCCTATAAGTCAATATATAATTATTAAATATAAATTAATATAATAAAAGTTTATGTTAATATATACAAAGAGGATTAAATATGAGATACTTATTAATTTTATTGTTGTTCATTAGTAGTTTATACTCAAAAACTTTATATTATAAGGCTATTGAGTATTATGCTCAAGGTCAAAATAAAAAAGCTGCTATATATTTTGAAGATTCATGCAATAAAGGTAATAACAAAGCTTGTCATGCCTTGGCTAATTTATATTTAAAAGGTAATGGAGTTGTTAAAAATAAACAAAAAGCTATAGATTTACTTGATGATTCATGTGAATCTTTATATACAAGTTCTTGTTTGTATTTAGCATTTTTATATAAAGAAGGAACAAATATAAAAAAAGATAATAGCAAATCTCAATATTATTTTAAAATAGCTTGTAAAAGAGGAAACAAAATAGCGTGTAAAGCTATAAAACAATAGTAAAATATGTCAATCTATCATAATAACCATACATAAACATAAGTTTTGCTAAAATACAAAAAAATATAAAGAGTAGATTAAATATATGAATAAAATATTTGCACACCTTGAGCAAAATAAACCACAAGTCTTAATTGTAAATGATGATAAACAAAGTGATATAGCAGGATCTTGTGCTAGTTTTTTAGGCTATGAGCCATTTATACTTAGTGATTTTAGAGCAAACTGGGGAGATGATTTATTATCATTTAATGATGAACTTAAAACTATTACAAAAGTATTAGAGCAGTTTTATAAATATAAAAAACAAAATAAGCTTCTAATAGCACCACTTAGAACTATCACTTTTGCTTTACCAAAACAAGAAAATTTTGAAACATTTGATATATGTTTTGCTGATAATATAAATATAGAAGAGCTTAAATCAAAGCTATATAATTGGGGATATGTATTTGTTGATATAGTTGAAGAAGAGGGTGAGGTTTCAATTCGTGGTGATATTATTGATATTTTTCCACTAAATACAGATGAATCATATCGTATATCTTTATTTGATGATGAAGTTGAAAGTATTAGAAAGTTTGATGTTGAAAATCAAAAATCATTTAAAGATGAATTAGAATATATTAGTATTGGTGCTGCTTTTTTAAGTCTTGATGATCAAAGATTAGAAGAGTTAAACTCTAAAATAGAACAATCTAATAGTGATGCTTTTGTAAAAGATATACACTCTTTAGGTTTTTGGTACTTAGATGAATTAGCTCAGTATTATACAGAGATATTTGATTCTTGTATTACAAAAGAAGCTTTAGATGAAGTTGATGAAGTTTATATTAGTAGTGATAAAAGAATAGAAAAAGAGAAAATTTTAAGTATAAATCCTATTTTATCTACAAATAAATATACTCAAATTGAAGTTGCTAATTATTATGATTATTTACAACTACATAAAGATAAAAAAATAACAGTTATTTCAAATACAGAAGCTAAAGTAAGAAGTTATGATTTACCATTACTTAGTAATAATAAGTTTGTAAACTATAAAGTAAAATATTCAAATGAAATATTAAATCTAATTAGCAATGATGAAGTTATAATATCTTTAAATAAAGAAGTTAAAAAACGAAGAAAGAAAAAGCCAAAAATAGTAGTAGATGAGCTTAAAAAAGATGACTATGTAGTACATGAAACACATGGTATTGGACAGTTTGTAGGAGTAGAACCTGTTACAGTTATGGGATCTACTATGGATTTTGTAGTTGTAAATTACTTAGGAGATGATAGACTTTTAATACCTGTACAAAATATAGATTTAATAGATAGATATGTAGCAAATTCTGGAGGAATTGCTACACTTGATAAGCTAGGAAAAGGAAGCTTTGCAAAACTAAAAGGTAAAGTAAAAGAAAGACTATTTGCAATAGCTAGTGATATAATTGCACTTGCAGCAAAAAGGGAACTTCTTGAAGGTATAAAAATAGATGTAAATAAAGAAGAGATTCTTTTACTTCAAAATCAAGCTGGATTTGAATATACAAAAGATCAAAAAAGAAGTGTAAAAGAGTTTTTAAATGATATATCTAGTGGTCTTGTTATGGATAGGTTATTAAGTGGTGATGTTGGTTTTGGTAAAACAGAAGTTGCGCTAAATGGAATACTAGCTACTATAAAATCAGGATACCAAGCTATATTTATAGCTCCTACAACATTGCTTGTATCTCAACATTTTGAAGGCCTAAAACAAAGACTTGAAAAGTTTGATATAAAATGTGCAAAAATAGATGGAAGAACTTCTGCTAAAGATAAAACAGCTATTAAAAAATCACTTGAAGATGGAAGTATTGATTTTGTAGTTGGTACTCATGCACTACTTAATATAACTTGTAAAAATTTAGCGCTTATAGTTATAGATGAAGAGCATAAGTTTGGTGTAAAACAAAAAGAAAAATTAAAAGATTTAAGAAGTGATGCTCATATATTTTCTATGAGTGCTACTCCAATTCCAAGAACTCTTAATCTTGCATTATCAAAAATTAAAGGTATGTCTAGCCTTCTTACTCCACCACAAGAGCGATTAGGTGTGAGAAGTTTTGTAAAAGAATATGATGAAAAACAAATAAAAGAGGTAATATTAAGAGAAAAAAGAAGAGGTGGACAAATCTTTTATGTATATAATAATATTGCAACAATAAATACAAAAAAAGATGAACTTCAAGCTATTTTACCAAATGTAAAAATAGAAATAATGCATAGTAAAATAACACCAAAAGAATCTGAGCGAATTATTACAGAGTTTGAAGAAGGTAAATTTGATATATTACTTGCAACAAGTATTATTGAATCTGGACTTCATCTTCCAAATGCAAATACTATGATAATAGATGGTGCAAATAAATTTGGTATCGCTGATCTTCATCAGCTACGAGGGAGAGTTGGAAGAAGTAATAAAGAAGGGTATTGTTACTTTATAGTTGAAGATAAGAAAAAGCTAAGTAGCGATGCTGTAAAAAGACTTGTAGCTCTTGAAACAAACTCATATTTAGGAAGTGGAACAGCTTTAGCTCATCAAGATTTAGAAATAAGAGGTGGTGGAAATATAATAGGTGAAGCACAAAGTGGTCATATAAAAAATATAGGATATAGCTTATATCTTAAAATGCTTGAAGAAGCAATTGCTACACTAAGTGGTGAAATAAAAGAAGAAAAACAAAGTGTAGATATAAAGCTTACAATAAATGCCTTTATATCTAGTGATTGTGTAAGCGAAGATAGAATAAGACTAGAGCTATATAGACGACTTAGTAAATGTGAAAGTAAAGCTAGTGTATTTGAAATACAAGATGAGATAGAAGATAGATTTGGAAAGCTAGATACTCCAACAAAGCAATTTATTGATTTAATTATTATAAAAATATTAGCAAAACAAAAAAATATAAAAGCAATTAGTAACTTTGATATGAATATATCTATTACTAAACAAAATGATGAAAAAACAATGATAAAAGCACCTAGTAAAGATGACGATGATATTGTAGCTTCAGTATTAAAATATTTATCATAAAATATTAAGAATAATGAATTAAGATTTGATTTGATAAACTTATTGATAAATTTAAAAATAAAAGGACTCAAATGAAAAAAAGAGTAATTAGCATCGCTTTAATATGTACATTAGGATTAGGAATTACTGGATGCTTAGATAATGGTGATGAGATTAGTTGTAGTGAAGCAACAGTACAAGATATTTTAACAGATATATTAAAACCAGAATTACCAGATAAAATATATACAAAAAAATATTTAAATGGGGATTATGGAAAAAGTAACTTTATGCTTGATGCAATGGTTCAAGGAGCTGGTGGATTTGAAAATTTATCTAAAAATCCTATGTTTAAATTAATGGAAGATTCTAAGGATAAAAAAGAAAATATTTTTACTAAAATATTAAATAATTATAAAGAATTTAAAGAAAAATTTAAAACAACAAATATTTTATATGATAGTTTTTTAACAACTAGCAAAGATAAAGAACTATCAAAAGTAATATGTAAAGCAACAGCAACAGTAGTTATTGATAATAGTAATTTTAAATTTGATTTACAATACAATGCTCAATTAACAGATGATAAAAAAGAAGTTTATGTAGAAGTTACTTCTTTTGATATGAAGTAAAAATATTTAAGGGGTAAATATTGACAAGTGTATTATTAGAATTTTCTATGTTCCCAACTTCTGAAGATTGTAGAGATGGTTCAAGTGTATCAGCTCAAGTATCAAAAATAATTGATGCAATAGATAAAAGTGGTGTACCATATCAATTAACAGCAATGGGTACAATAATAGAAGCATCATCTATGAAAGAAGCTTTAAGTATTGTAGAGTTAGCTTATGAGCAACTTGATTGCAATAGAGTTTATTCTGCATTAAAATTTGATATTAGAAAGAATTGTCAAAATAGATTAAAAACAAAAATAAAATCAGTTGAAGATAAATTAGGACGAGCAGTAAATAACTAATAAAGATAATTAAATATTATACATTAGTTAAAGATTTAAGGTCTTATTATATATAACATTTTGTATAATCTATAAAATACTTATTTATTGTATTATAATGCTTCTAGGAGTATATACTTATACAAAAATATAATTTATTTTGACAAGGAAATAAAATGAAACAAATAATTAAAACAATTGCTGTACTTATAATAATAAATTATACTTTAAGTGCAAATATTATTGATAAAACATCAAACTCAGTAGTAAAAATATTTTCTACAAAATTAATACCAAACTATAAATATCCATGGCAAACTGGAAAGATTGCAAGATATACTGGCTCAGGTGCTGTTATAAGTAACAATAGAATTTTAACAGCAGCTCATGTAGTATCAAAGTCAAAATTATTAGAAGTAACAAAAGAAAATGATACAAAAAAATATATTGCTCATGTTCAATATATTTCTCATCAAGCAGATTTAGCAATATTAACAGTTGATAATAAAAGCTTTTTTGATAATACTAAGCCTTTAAAACTATCAACAAATATAAAAATAAGAGACAATGTTCATGTAGTAGGTTATCCAATTGGTGGAAAAAATATATCTATTACAACAGGAGTTGTTTCAAGAATAGAACAAGTTTATTATTCATATAGTAGAGAAAAACTATTGGCAATTCAAGTAGATGCAGCAATAAATAGTGGAAATAGTGGTGGACCAACAGTAAATGATAAAAATGAATTAGTTGGTATTGCTATGATGAAAAGATTAAATGCGAGTAATATAGCTTATATAGTGCCAACTGATATAATAAATGCCTTTTTAGTAGATGTAAAAGATAAAAAAGTAGATGGTTTTTCACAGGTTGATAATAGCTTTGAGCAAATACAAAATGAAACATTAAAAGAGTATTTCAATCTAAAAGATAATGGAGTGCTAATAACATCTACTGATTATAATGAAAAAGATTTAAAAGTAAATGATATTTTAATAGCTATTGATAATAAACTAGTATCAAATACAGGAACAATTAAAAGTAAATATGGAAAAATTGGACTTTCTCATATAGTAGATACTAAACAAATTGGAGATATTGTAAAATTAGATATTATAAGAGATAAGAAAAAAATAAAAATACCTTATACTGTAAAAAATGCTAAAAAATTAATAGAATATGAGTTTGATAAAGCTCCTAGATATATTATATTTGGAGGATTGATTTTTACTCCTATTACTAAAAATTATTTATATAAAATACCTAAAACAGAATCATCACTAATTGCAAAAAAGCTTTATAAGAAAAAAGTAACACCTGAATATAAAGAAGCTATTACAATAATAAACACAACATTTGCTACTGAAGAAAATAGAGGATATTCAACATGGGCAAATATACTAAAAAGTGTTAATGGTATAAATATAAAGAGCTTAAATCATCTAATCAGTATTTTGGATACAACAAAAGAAAAATATACTAAATTTAAGTTTAATGATAACTCTTTGATTGTTTTAAATACAAAAAAAGCAAGAGAAAGTTTTGATAAAATAAAAAATATTTATAGATTAAGTAGTGATAGAAACAACTAAACTATAGACCTTGCATAAGTACATGCCATAGATGATTTACCTCATCATCTTCAAAGCTAATAAGTGTTTTTTCTTTAAATAGTTCATCTACTTTTAGTTTTGAAAAGCCTCTTGTATATGAACAAGAAGCATGAGTAGGGATAAATCCTCTTACAAGTGAAATATCAGCTTGTATAGGATTATCACAAAGTAAACACTCATAAGTATCATTTAACCTACCTTCATATTCACATAGTTTTACATAGCTTTCTATTATTGCTCTTTTATGATTTTGTTTATTCATAATATGCACCAAATCATCAAGTAAGTTTATATAAAACATATCTAATTCTTCTACATCTTTTAAATGAGAATAAAAAAGCTTTACATATCGTTGCCAATGATACATTTTATCATTATCTAGTATCCATGGGAAGCTAAGTTGTAATACATCTTTTAATCTAGGAATTGTTGATTTCATATTGTATTCTAATTCAAAATCTATTTTATAGCCTATATTTATATTTGAGTGTCTAGCACCATAAAATCTATAAGTAGTATAAAGCATATTAGAAGATAAAATAGTAACAATTAAATCTTCATCTTTTACTTTATTTATATTTATTATATAGCCTTGCATTATTTAAAATAAAAGCTCTTGTTTTTTTTGATTTGCTTGAAGTAGGGTGATTATTTCATCATAAGATTTACTTTTTATATATAGAGCATTATAGTTATGTTTTGATATATGTTTATATATATCTTCTTCATTTGTTATATTATCATCAAGTACTTGTATTTTTGCATAGTTATAAGCTTTTGTTAAAAATGCTACTTCAAGATAGTTTATATGATTATTTTTGTTTGCTAAAATAAACATATTTGATTTACCATAATCTACTATTTGATTTGATTTATTTATAAAAATTGGTTTTAAATATTTGAAGTTTTTAAGTTTGCTAGTATCTACATCACTTATATTTAGGTATTCAATAATACTTATAAATTTATCTATATAAATCATAGGTAATTTTAACTTATAAAAATATCTACTTTTAAAAGAAAAAGATGTCTCAAATAATGAATGAACAATTAAGTTTTTTAAATCATAATGAATTATTTTAAATTCACTACTAGTTGGATATATATTTAATAAAAAGTCTTTATTATTTGAGATAATGAGTTTTAAATCATGTTTATTTTTTATATGTTCAAAGTTTTTTATTATATCATCATCTAAACACAATGTAGTATTTGAATCCTTATAAATATTAAATATTTCATAGCTTATATCATCACAATAAATACTATTTATTTTTTTATTACTAAGTTCAAACCTAAGAAGCCTTGTACATGCTTGATTTATAGAAGGTACTTTAATATAAGCAATTTCGTTATTTAATATACTAATATCAAGTTCTATATCATAAATAATTGCAAATGCACCATTATTGATTGCTTGAATTATCTTATCTTCATTTGAAGATATAAATAAATCACCATCATTAATTTTTGATATATTAGTATGTGCTTGAGTGATAAATGATATAGCAGGAGAATTTTGTAAATCCCCATTTACTATATCAACAATAGAAGATATTTTCATTTTTTATTGTTAGCTTAGCTAACTTTTGTTCCAGATATTTTTTTAGTTTCTGGTCTTAGTAGGCTTAATCCATTTTCATCTTTAGCTGCAAGAAGCATACCTTCAGAAAGCATACCCATTAGTTTTGCTGGTTTTAGATTTGCTACTACACAAGCTTGAGTTCCTACAAGTTCATCTGCACTGTAAAACTCTTTTATTCCAGCTAAAATTTGTCTTGGATTTTCTTCCCCTACATCTACTTGAAGTTTAAGTAGTTTTTTTGATTTTGGTACTTCAACAGCTTCAAGTATTGTACCTATTTTAAGTTCAGTTGCAAAAAATTGATCAATAGTGATTATATTTTCACATTCTACTGTACTTACTTTTTTATCTTTTGGTTTTTCTTCTTTTACTTCAAGTTCTTTAGGTTTTTGTACATCAGGAGTATCTAAAAGTGGTTCATCTACTCTAGGGAATAGGGCATCTATTTTAGTAATAGTTGTATCACTTATAAGCCCTTCATTTACAATCAAGTTTTTATATGCATCATTATCAATAGTAATACCAATACAAGAAGCAATATCTTTAATCTTATGAGGCATAACACTATCAAGTAAAACTGAAACTTTAGCCATGATATTAACTATAAGTGCCACAAGTGCCATAGCTTCTTCTTCTTTACCATTTTTCATCATTGCCCATGGTTCATAATCACCAATAGCTTTATTTGCAACTGTAAGTACTTTCCATATATCTTCAAGATATCTATTTATTTGCATTTTGTATAAATATTGTTCAATACCATCTAAAATACCATGAACTTCATCTAGTTCTTTTTTATGGTATTTCTCTACATTTGAACTATCAATTTTAAAATCAAAGTATTTTCCACTCATACCCATAATTCTATTTAATAAGTTTCCTAAATCATTTCCAAGATCTGAATTTATTCTGTCTATTAATGCTCTTTGTGAAAAGTCTCCATCTTGACCAAATGGTACTTCTCTTAGCATAAAGTATCTAAATGCATCAAGACCATAAGCATCTGCAACTTCTTTTGGGTTTACTACATTTCCTTTTGATTTTGACATCTTCTCACCATCTCTAGTCCACCAACCATGTGCTGCAATATGTTTTGGCATAGGAAGATCAAGACTCATTAAAAATGCTGGCCAAAATATAGCATGAAATCTTAATATATCTTTCCCTACTATTTGAGTATTTGCAGGCCATCTGTTCATCTCTTTTTCATCAGTACCATATCCAAGTGCAGTGATATAGTTAAGTAAAGCATCAAGCCATACATACATTACATGTTTATCATCATTTAATTCTTTTGGTAGTTTAACACCCCAGTCAAATGATGTTCTTGAAATTGAAAGGTCATTTAATCCACCAGCTACAAAGTTTACAATCTCTTTTGCTTTACTTCTTGGAAGTATAAAGTCTTCATTTTCTTCATATAGTTTTAAAAGTCTATCTTGATAATTTGAAAGTTTAAAGAAATAACTTTCTTCTTTTACTATTGTAGTTTCTCTACCACAGTCTGGACATAATTCATCATCTATTAGTTGAGCATCAGTAAAAAATGTTTCACAACCTACACAATAATTACCTTCATAATTACCTTTATAAATATCACCTTTATCAAACATCTTTTTAAATGCATACTGAACACCAGTTTTATGATCTTCATCTGTAGTTCTTATAAATTTATCATATGATATGTCAAAATCATCCCATAAAGCTTTAAATTTTCCACTTACTTCATCTGCATATTCTTTTGGTGTTTTACCTCTTTGTTGGGCACTTTGAGCTATTTTTTGTCCATGTTCATCTGTACCTGTTAAAAAGTATGTATTATGTCCTACAAGTCTTGAGTATCTTGCTAACATATCTGCTATTATTGTTGTGTATGCATGACCTATATGAGCTATATCATTTACATAGTATATTGGAGTTGTGATATATACATCTTTACAGTTGCTATTTTGATTTGACATTTAGAATCCTTGATTTTATTTATAAGTGTAAGGATATCTAAAATATCATTTAAAAGTGATAAAATTATATTTTATTATTATCTTGGTTTAACAGAACAGTTTGTGTTATTTAAATCTTCAACACTTGTATTTTGAAAAATATTTATTATTTTATCTTTTGGAGCATTCCATCTATCATGAAGTGGACATTTATCATGCTTTTTACATTCACCTAATCCTAAAATACATTCTTCATTATGTAAGCTCTCATTTACAGCTTCTAGTATATCATTTACTTTTATATCTTTTAAGTTTTTTTCTAGTTTTATTCCACCATCTCTTCCTCTTGAAGATGTAACAATATTAGAGTTTACCAATTGTGTTATTATTCTACTTAATGACTTATAAGGGATACTTAATTCATCTGATATATTTTTTGAACTATGAAGAATTGTATTATTTTGTGCAAGATATGTTACAACTCTTATTGCATATTGAGATGTAGTATTTAGTTTCATAATAAGCCTTTTTTGTAGTTAATAACTATATAATTTTTATATTGTAAAATTTAAAATTTCTAAAATAATTAAAAATATACATAAGATTTAAACTAAGTACACCAAATAACCAGTACATATACCATAGTTTAATAGCCCCTATTATTCCATCTTCACTATAGTAATCTATAATTTCAAATATAATAAAAAACACTATACTTTGTTTTATAGGTACAAGTCCAAGTTTTGGAACAAATGGTAAAATATCATAGTTTTTTAATTTTATATATGAATATAATAAAATTACAAAAGAGAATATTACAAAGCCACTTAAAATATATTCGTCTTTTATTATAGATAAAATTTCATTTATATTAAATAAATAATAATAAGTAATACAAATACTAAATAATGTAACAGCAAGTAACAATAAAGAACTTATATATGTGTCATTTTTAAGCATTTCTAAATAATCTCTCATTATATTCCTATTTAATTTATATGGTGTTATTATAGACAAAATCTTTTAATATTTGTTTAACATGATTTTTTATATAATGTTTATACAAACTTATAAATACTCAATGTATAGCTTAAAACAAATATTTAAGTACAATTAAAATCAAAAAGGCATTTTTTAAAACATGGAAGAAACAACTACAAAAGTAGAAGAAACTACTCAAACAAAACAAACAAAAAAACAAAAAACTCCTCAAAAACAACAATCAAATAAAAAAACTAGAACACATGTACCTGTAAATGGACTAACTCTTGATGATTTAAGAGCAAAAACTACTGATGAATTAATAGAAGTAGCACTTAAGCTTGAAATAGAAAACCCTCAAGAATTAAAAAGACAAGATGTTATATTTGCTATATTATCTTCTCAAACAACAGCTGGTGGGTATATTTTATTTACTGGTATTTTAGATATAAAAGATGGAGGTTTTGGATTTTTACGAGCTTTAGATGGTAACTTCTCTGATACATCAAATGATTCATATGTAAGTGCAACACAAATCAAAAGATTCGCACTTAGAACTGGTGATATTGTAAGTGGACAGGTGCGACCACCTAGTAAAGAGAGTGAAAAATATAATGCTCTTATAAAAATAGAAGCTGTAAATTATATGCCAACAAATGAAGCAAAGAAAAGACCACTTTTTGATAACTTAACACCACTTTATTCTACAGATAGATTCCAATTTGAATATGATAGAAATAAAATGACAGGTAGAGTTTTAGATATGTTCGCACCTATGGGTAAAGGACAAAGAGGTCTAATAGTAGCTCAACCAAAATCTGGTAAAACTGAACTTTTAAAAGAATTAGCTCATGGAATTACAGCTAATCATCCAGATACTACACTTATGGTACTTTTAATTGATGAAAGACCAGAAGAAGTTACTGATATGCAAAGAAGTGTAAAAGGTGAAGTATATAGTTCTACATTTGATTTACCTGCACAAAACCATGTAAAAGTAGCAGAGCTTGTAATTGAAAAAGCAAAAAGAATGGTAGAAATGGGTAAAGATGTTGTTATTCTACTTGATTCTATTACTAGACTAGCAAGAGCATATAATACTACAACTCCTAGTTCAGGTAAAGTTTTATCTGGTGGGGTTGATGCAAATGCACTACATAAACCAAAAAGATTTTTTGGAGCTGCTAGAAATATAGAAGAGGGTGGAAGCCTTACTATTATTGCAACTGCACTTGTTGATACTGGTTCAAAAATGGATGAAGTTATTTTTGAAGAGTTTAAAGGTACAGGAAACTCTGAAGTAGTACTTAGTAGAAAAGCAGCAGAAAGAAGAGTATTCCCAGCTGTAAATATAGTAAAATCTGGTACAAGAAAAGAAGAATTATTACTTCACCCAGAAGAGCTTAAAAAAGTATGGATTTTAAGAAATGCTATGAATGAAATGGATGAAGTTAAATCATTAGAATTTATATATGATAAAATGAAAGCTACAAAATCAAATGTAGAATTTTTAGTATCAATGAACGCTTAAAGATATTATGAAAGCAGGTGTATTTGATAGTGGAGTTGGTGGACTTAGTGTAGTTAAATCACTACTTGAAAAAAATATATTTGAAGAGATTGTTTATTATGGAGATACAGCTCGTGTTCCATATGGAAGCAAAGATAAAAATACAATAATTTCATATTCTCTTGAAGCATTAGAGTTTTTGAAAAACTTTGAGCTTGATATTATTATTGTAGCTTGTAATAGTGTTAGTGCTTATGCTCTTGATGAACTTAGAAATAGTATAGATATACCAGTAATTGGTGTAATAGAATCAGGAGCTTTAGCTTTAGAAAAAAATGTTTCAAATAAAGATTCAAATATACTTGTAATTGGTACAAAAGCTACAATTGATTCAAAGCTATATGAAACATCTCTAAAAAATAAAAACTACAATAATATAATATCAAAAGCTACACCACTATTAGTGCCACTTGTAGAAGAGAATATATTAAGTGGAGCTATTTTAGATGAAACTTTAAAATACTATTTTAAAGATATTTCTAATATAGATTGTGTAATTTTAGGATGTACACATTTCCCACTTTTACAAGATAAAATAAGCCAATACTTTAACAATTGTAAAACAATACATAGTGGTGATGCAATTGTACAAATACTAAAAGATAAATATAAATTAAATAAATCATTTAACAATACAAAAATAACATTTTTTGCTTCATCAAATCCTGATGGATTAAAAAAAGTTGCATCAAAATGGTTAAACCTAAAGGAAGACAATGAATAATCAAGTACTAGCACTAAAATATAGACCTAAAAAATTTGATGATTTAATAGGTCAAAGTACAATTTCTACTACACTAAGTCTTGCACTTGATACAAATAGATTATCTCATGCTTATTTGTTTTCAGGACTTAGAGGTAGTGGAAAAACAAGTACAGCAAGGATTATGGCAAAAGCTCTTGTATGTGAAAATGCTCCTACATCAAAACCATGTGATATATGTGATGCTTGTCTTAGTGCAAATGAAAATAGACATCTTGATATTATAGAAATGGACGCTGCATCTAATCGTGGAATTGATGATATAAAAGATTTAATTGAACATACAAAATATAAGCCAACTTCTGCAAAATACAAAGTATTTATAATCGATGAAGTTCATATGCTAACTACTCAAGCATTTAATGCTTTACTAAAAACATTAGAAGAACCACCTGATTTTGTAAAGTTTATACTAGCAACTACTGATCCACTTAAACTTCCAGCTACAATATTAAGTAGAACTCAGCATTTTAGATTTAAAAAAATAGCTCATAAAGATGTTCATCATCACTTAACACATATATTAAACCTTGAAAATGTATCTTATGAAAGTGAAGCACTTGATATACTAATAAGAAGTGGACAAGGAAGCTTAAGAGATACTCTAACACTTTTAGATCAAGCAATTATATTTTCAAAAGGCTCTATAAGTGTATCTAGTGTAACTGATATGATGGGTATGATTGATCCACAATTTATGTCAAAAGTTTTTGATGTAATATTAAATAAACAAGATATAAATGATATTTATAACTCTCTTGAAGCATATGAAATAGGGCAAGTAATAGATGAAATGAGTATATATTTGAAATATGCAATGCTTGGAAAAGATGCAAGATTTGATATATTTATGTTTGATAGATTTTTTAGAATATTAAGTGAAGCAAAACAACTATTAGCAATAAATAGTGATGCTGGATTTGTACTGATTTTAACACTTAATAAACTAATCGAAGCTACAAATTTTAAAACTATAGATACTATGATAAGTGAAGTAGAAAAAGAGATAAAAGAAGCTCCAGTAGAAGTAAAAGAAACAGTGCAAGTTCAAGCATCAGTACAACAAGATAAAGTAGAAGAAAAAATACCTACTCAACCACAAACTTCTGAAGTAGTGCAAAAAGTACAAGAACCAGTAATAACAAAAACACAACAACTAGATCCAAGTATTGAATTATATAAACAAGTAATAACAAAAGTATATGATAGAAGTGCACCACTGGGAGAATGTTTTGAAAATAGTTTTAAATACAACTCTTTTGTAAACAATGAATTAACTATTGATTCAACAGCACAAGGAGATTGTAAAACTTTACTATTTAAACATTTTGCTCATATTAGGATGATTATTGAAGATATATTTGGTGCAAATACTAAAATAAACTTCAATAAAATAGAAGTTGTAAAAAAGGATTTACCCTAAAGTAGAACAAACAAATCAACAAGAATCCCAACAAGTACAAATACCTCAAAGTATAGAAGATGAAGTACAAGGTGGAAGTGGATGTGTAGCTTCTATGTATAGTGTTGAACAACCAAGAGAATCTCAAAAAGAGTTAAATTTAAATGATGTGATGAACTCTCAAATGGTAGCAAAAGCAGTTGAGTTATTTCAGCCAGAATCTCAAATAAGATTAAAACCAAAAGTATAGGAATAAAAATGAAAATAGGAATTATAACAGTAAGTGACAGAGCAAGTGCAGGTATTTATGAAGATATAAGTGGAAAAGCTATAATTGATACTTTAAATAGTTATTTGCTTTCACCTTGGCAAGAAGTATATGAAATAATACCAGATGAGCAAGATATAATTGAAGCTACTATGATAAAAATGGCAGATGAGCAAAACTGTAGCTTAATAGTAACAACTGGTGGAACAGGACCTGCAAAAAGAGATGTAACACCAGAAGCAACTGAATCAGTATGTAATAGAATGATGCCAGGTTTTGGTGAGCTTATGAGAGCTGAAAGTTTAAAGTTTGTACCAACAGCAATACTTTCAAGACAAACAGCAGGGCTTAGAAATGATACTTTAATAGTTAATCTTCCTGGTAAACCAAAATCTATAAAAGAGTGTTTAGATGCAGTATTTCCTGCTATACCATATTGTTTAGACCTTATGGAGCGACCATTTATGGAAATTAATGAAGAAAATATAAAAGTATTTAGACCAAAAAATAAGTAGTATTATGAATCAAAAGTTTGATGATTGGAATAATCTTAAAAAAACTATAAATATAAAAAAGAAAAAAGTTTATTTTAAAGAAAGAGATATTTTTTATGTTAGGATTGGACAAAATATTGGCTTTGAGCAAAGTGGAAAAGGTGAAGATTTTTTAAGACCTGTAATAATATTAAAAAAGTTTAATAATAATTTTTTTATGGGAATACCACTAACATCTACAATTAAAAAAGGTAAATATTATTATGAGTTTAGATTTACTCCAAAACAAGCTAGTAATGCAATATTATCTCAAATGAAACCTTTTGATTCAAAAAGAATAAAGCATAAAATAGGTGTAATTAATAAAGAAGATTTTAAAAACTTAAAAGAAAAATTAAATAAACTATATGGAAATATTTTAGCCTTACCTGATGGTAAGGACGATCCCGAAGGAATTTGTAAGTGAATTATAACATAAATAAAAATAAAAATCAAATAAATAAGAAATAGATGCAAGATATAATAAAAAAACTAGACCTAGAAGAGTATATACAAAACTTAAGTGCAAATTTTGCAAGAGTAAAGCCAGTAATCATACAAGGTGATATAAATATACACTTTAAACTTATCAATGAGATCTCAAATTATGAGTTCAAATCTCCTAAAAGTGTTGATAATCTTGATAATGAAATAATGAAGCTAAAAAAAGATGGAAGTTTAAAGCTTGATGAGATATATGAATTTATTAAAATTATTGATTATTTTACATACCTACAAAGATTTAATCTTGAAGGTAAATTAAAAGAGTGGATAGATAAGATTATTATCCCTAGTGCTATAGTTGATATATCTAACTCTTTTGATGAAAAAGGTAGATTAAAGCAAGGTATAGATGATGACTATGATAGAGTAGAACAAAATATTTACAACAATAAAATAGCTATAAAAGATGCTATGAAAAAAGTGATGAGTACTAAAAAAATTCAAACATATCTAGTAGATCATCAAGTACACTTTGTAAATGGAAGA
>Ga0256828_1000336_pt1 | contig 32497 bp, 54 predicted proteins | sample CV88metaG_FD_185993 | JGI IMG/M metagenome (GOLD analysis project Ga0256828, IMG submission 185993) | Hydrothermal vent microbial communities from East Pacific Rise, Pacific Ocean - CV88 | ecosystem: Environmental > Aquatic > Marine > Hydrothermal vents | place: Pacific Ocean: East Pacific Rise...
TACCTAATATGATATTAGATTCAGCAAAAGAATATCAGTGGTTTAGTGGTGATGAAAGAGAAATCGAAGATATTAAAGAATTTGATGGCGGTATGTTTAAAGAATATGCTAATGGAAAAACTGAAAATGAAAATTATATTTTACAAGAAGAAGAATCTCACGGTGGATATGAAGGAGCCGGTGAGGAAATGTGGGTTGTTTATTCGTTAACATCAAAAGTAGATAATTCAAAAATTTATTTTAGATTAAATGGCTGGTATAATTCATGGGACTCAGACGAATGGGAAAAAGATTTTGATATTGTTATACCTAAAAAAGTTATAAAAATTGAATGGAGTAATGCTTAATGTTAAAAAATATTAAAAAAGAAGATATTAAAAAAGGTGTTACAGAAACATCTAAAGTAATTGTTGAAGAAGGTGTTGAAACAGTAAAATCTGGTATTTTCTCGATAGTAAATGGTATTATAATTAAAATAGTTATGGGTGTTACTTTAATTGTTTTAATTACTGCTGGCGGTTGTGTAGGTACAAATATAGCCATAGATAAAATGACAAGTTCAACAAGTTCAGTAAAAACAGAAAAAGTTAAGAAAACAGAATAATTTAATGTTCGTTTAATATTAATATGTTATAATTATATTAAGAAAACAAATAAAGGAAAGAAAGATGAAGAGATTTATTAATATGGGTAGCATCCCAGGTTTTAGAGAAGTTGTTAAAAATTTACAACATCAAGTTAGATATGATGGTTTAGATGAAGATGGGAATGCTGTTTATACTGACAGAAAAATGCCTACAATTAGAGTTCAAGCGACAGAAAAAATTCACGGAACTAATGCAGCAGTTTGTTTTTCAAGACCAGATGGATTTTGGGTACAATCAAGAAAAAATATTATTACACCAGAAAAAGATAATGCAGCTTGTGCATTTGCAGCAACAGCAAATCAAGATGCTTGGTTAGAAATTATTTATGCTTTAGCAGACGAATACAATATTGATGTTGATAAAGAAATCATCACAGTTTACTTTGAGTGGTGTGGTGGTAATATTCAAAAGAATGCTTGTGTTTCTGGTTTAGATAAAATGGCAGTTATTTTTAAATACTTTAAAGTTTCTCCAATTGAACCTCAAACAGGTGATGATGGTAAAGAAGTTGCAGCAAGATGGTTAGAAACTAAAACAACTCAAGGTTCAATGGGCACAGTTTGGGAAAGTAATCCAAGTAAAAATATTTTTAATGTGACAGATTTTCCTTCTGTAGGATTAGAAATCGATTTTAACGAACCACAAATGGCTGTTAATGAAATGATTAAATTAACAGAAGAAGTTGAAGATAATTCAGGTATCGCTAAAGCTTTTAACGTACCAGATAATATCGGTGAAGGTTGGGTATGGACTTTTGTCTTAGATGGAAATAGATTCATTTGGAAAACAAAAGGTGAAAAACATGCTGGAAAATCTAAAGTAAAAGTATTAAAACCTGTAGATGAAGCAAAAGAAAAAATTAAAATCGATTTTGTTAATAATGTTGCTTGCCAAGCGTTCAGATTAGACCAAATGTTCACAGAAGTAAAAAATTCTGAATACAATGGTGATGTTATGAAAATGTCAATGAGAGATATTGGTATTTACTTAAGATTAATTCATAAAGATATTATTAAAGAACACTCTGATGAATTAATGGAAAAAGGTTTAGAACCTAAAGCAATTAATGGAATGGTTAGTAAAGTTGCTAAAGACTACTTCATTAATAGACTTAATGAAGAGCAAATGTAATGAATACAGATATTAAATTTTCAGATTTACCAAGAAAATTCCAGGATTATATTGATACTCGTTTAGATGCTGGTATGCAAAGAGAAATGTATGGTTCTGGGTTATGGTGGGAACAAAACTTAAACGATGATATTTCAGTTGAGAGTAATCTTAAAGAAACATTAGAAAAATTCAATATAGACACAGAAGATGATTTTCCTTATGTTGAATTTAGAATTATAGAAGGATAAAATTATGGGTTGTGTAGAAAATTTTTGGAATGAATTAGCAATAACACAAATGGCAGGAGGGGTTGCTCCTTCTGTTAAAACAGATACAATGCAGAAATCATTAAAAGGCGATAAAGAAGCGTCAGAAAAAATTAAATCAGAAATAGATGTTAATAAAGCATTCTGGAACGGTATTAAAAGTAGAGGTTGTTGATATGCAAGTAGAAAGTATTATATGTGATGGTTGTGGAAAAGAATTAATTGTAAATGATATGTATCCTCATAAATTTTGTTTAGAATTAAGTGTTATTGATACACAAAGAAACACAAGTGGTATGAAATATTGTGTTCAACAATATCCACCTTTTGAAAGTAAAAAACATTTTTGTGATAAAAGATGCTTAAGTGATTGGATTAATAAAGGTAATGAATAATAAGTTAGATATTAAGGAATTGATATTTTTTGAAGATGTTAATATTTCTTATGATTTTGTTTGGGACCATTTTTATCATACTTTAAAATATTACAAAAGAGGAAAAGATTTTGTTCATTCATTAAATTCATTTATGTTTTATGGTTTTATTTGGGGGAGAGATAAATTTGGTAACACAGTAATATTAAATTATTCAAATGGTGGTACTATTCATAGTGGGGTTATTTTTCCATTTGAACTTATTCAAAGCATTGTTAATAAATATGTAGAATATTGGGAATATGAAGAATACAGAAAAAATCCAGTAATCCATAATATAGATAATTTACCAGATAGAGCAATGAAATTAATTCAAGAAACGGGTGAATGGGAATTAGAGAAAAATTTACCAAAGATTTTAGAAATGTGTAGAAATACAAAAAAGTATATTTAAAAGAAAGAAGGAAATAAGTAATGGGTTTAGAAATAGTAGGAACATTTTTTGCAGGTTTAATTTGGTGGGAAATAGTAATTTTCTTAGGTTTAATAATTGGTTTGGGAGCTTCTCTTTATAATGAAACAGCTTTAGGATTTTTTATAGCATTTGGTATTTTTTCATTTATTAATTGGAGTGGCACAGGATCATTATGGGCAACAATAACATTAAGCGGTTTACTTTATTACGGTTTAATTTTTATTGCTATTGGTATTGGTTGGAGTCTTTTTAAATGGAAATTATTAGTTCAAAGAGAAATAGAGGACGGGAAAAGACGTAATTTTTCAAAGGAAGAGATTAAAAAATACATTAATAAGAAAAAAGATTATGATACAATTAGCTATTGGATTCTTTTATGGCCATTTAGTGCTTTTGGATATTTTGTAAATGACTTTATTTATGATACAATGAAAAAACTTATTGATAAAATTTATACTTTATATGATAGAATTACTGACAGATTATTGGGTGATTATCAAGAACCAGGAAATAAGTATAATAATGTAGATAATTATTAAGGGAAAAAATGTATTTATTAGTTTACGATTCTTTACCTCACTTTATAGTAGATACTACTGACGTTTATTATATTATAAATTGTGAAGTAATTTTTAAAGATAGAGATTATAGTATAATTAAATATAAAGGTGAAGAATATGAAGTTGATAATAAATACATAAATGAAGATTATGATTTGCTTTTATATTATGCAATGAAAAGAAGAAATTTCCAATATGTAGGAAGTTCAACTACCAGATGGATATTTGAAAATATTTATTCTAAAGGAATTGATAAAGAATATTTAGATAATCTTGAATTTAACAAATATTCTATATATTTTGGTTTAATATTAGAAGAACTAATATATCCTGAGAGATTTATTTAAAATAAAATTAAAAAGGGAAAAAATGAAAAATATTATATTATTTGTTTTTATTTTAATAATTTCTTTTGCTTCTTTGCAAGCGGAAATTATAGAAGAAAATAAAGGTGATAAAGATAAATATATTCTTGTTTATGAATGTTTTGCTTATAATAAAAACTTATCCTATACGGGTATAGGAATATCTGAAAGTTTCAAAGAAGCAAAAGAAATTGCAGTAAATGACTGTTTAACAGGTGAATGTTGGGTTTATGCATGCAATAAAACCTATGGGATATATTCAAAAGAAAAGAAGGAAAAATAATGAGTAAAAGTTTATATTTTATATATGGATCACTCAAGAAAGATATGAATAATCATCATATCTTAGAAAAAATGAATGCTGAATTTATTTCTCCAGTTGAAACAACAATAGAATATCCTATGTTTAAGAGTGGTGATCCTTTCCCATATCTCCAAGATGATCCTGGTTTTGGTAAAATAGTTCAAGGTGAACTATGGGAAATTGATGATAAACATAAAGATAGATTAGACCAGTTTGAGGGTGTTCCAAGTCTCTATGTAAATGGAAAGATTGATGTTGAATGTGAGAATAATGTTTATCTTGATGTAAATGTTTATTTTAAAGCACAAAAAATACCAGAAAAATATTTTGAAGTAATGACTTTTTTCGATGAATGGGAATAAAGTTAAGTAAATTCAAGATATAATTATAAAATAAGAAGACCGAAAATGTCAAAAAACTAAATAAAAAGAATAAAAGAATAAAGGAAAGAAATGAATTTAGAAAAATTAAATGAAATGGCAAACGGTTTTGAAGAAATGATTCAAGTAATAGAAAATGGTGAAATGAGTATAAATGATTTAAAAGAAATTTTAAATGATTTTGACAATCAGGTAGATTCAATGTTGCCAATGTTAGAAGCATTTGCATCTGGTGTAGATATAGAAGGAATTTCTGAAATTCAAAAAATTGCAATTAAAGCTAGTATTGATAAAGAGATACTTGATTTTAATTATAAAGAACAGAAAAAAGCAATTGTAACCATGTTGAAAATGGTTGATGCAATGGACAAACGATTAAATGAAAATATTTTTCTTGATTTTTTTATTAAAACAATAAATAAGTTAGAACCAACTATTTCACTAATTCATCCTGAAGCTGGTAAAGCAATGAAAAAAGGTGTAAAGAAATTCAAAAAAATCAAAGAACAAACAGAAAGCACAGAAGGATAAAATATGGTATTAATTAGACACAAACAAGATAAAACAATAAATTTAGAAAATGTTTCTAACATTTTCATTGATGAAAATAATGGCACAGGAAAAGTAATTTTTAATATGAATTACAGTGTTAAAATTTTTGGTGATAAATTTACACCAGATTATGTTTATTGGGAGTTTAATTCTGAAGATGATTTAGATTATATTAAAAGAACATTTTTACCAAAAGTTGAAAATTGGATACAGCCAATAGAAGATGGACAGAGATATATTAATCCAAAATGTGTATCAAGTATAGGATATGATAGTAATAAAAATAGAGTTATTTTTAATCTGAATTATAATGTTACTCATCCAAAAGATAAAAATAAATTGACATCAGATTTTGTATTTTTTAATTTTACAAATAGAGAAAATTACACAAAATTTATTCAAGAAATGGGAGTATAAAAATGGAAGAATTAGATGCAATATTAAATGGTGTTGATGTGACAATACCTGAAACAGAAACAGTAGTTACTAAATCAGAGACAACTGTTATTACAACACAGAAACAATCACAAGAAGCTCAAGAAAAATTTCTTATTAATAGAGATGAAGAAGAAACAAAACTAACATTAGAATATGCTAGAAGAATGATAGCACTTGAACAACAAATAAAAGAGATTAAAGATGATATGGCTGCATTAAAAACAGAATATAAAGATGATGGAGTTGCTGTTAATAAAGTAAATAAAGCGATTAAAAATATTAAAATGGCAATGAAATTAAATGATTTAGATGCTACTGAAATTGAAATGATTGAAACAGTACTTAGTGCTGATGTAGATATTCAAACAGAAATAGCTCAGTTGGTACAAAAGGCTAACTAATATTATGCACTTAAAAATTGGTGATGAAGTTTTTGTACAAGTATTTTCACTCTTTGATATAAGAAAAGTGAAAATACTTGGTGAAACAAATAACTTTTATAAATTTAAAGTACCCGAAAATGATAAATTAATTAAAAGAGGTAAGAAGAAATTTAATAAAAGTAAATCCATAATTTTAGAAAATAATTATAAATTATTGATAAGTACATTAAAAGCCTGGCAAACTACACCAGAAGAAATTATGGAAGCAATGAAAATGATTCAAAGAGAATATCCGGAGATACTTATATGATACTATATAGAAAAAATGAAAATTGGTCACATTACAGTTCAAAATGTTTAATAGATAGCGATTTAGATAATAAAATAAATGATATGATAAATCATTTAAGTGCCAAATATTATATGAATGCTTCTGATACTGATAATATAAATGAAAAAATTGATATAGTAGATATAAGTATTCGCAACAATGAAACATATCATTTCATTACTATATTTTATGCTATATTACCAAATAAACCAATAGAAAATAAAAGGAAAGAAATATGAGAATAAAAATTAAAGATGAAATGGATAAAATTAAAATTACATTTACTCATAGAGAATTGGTACTATTAAAAGAATATTTGTTAAATCCAGATAAAAGTTTAACAAATACAAATGAAATCAATGATATGTTATTTGATAGAGATGAAATAACTGCAGTATGGGAACCTAGAGAAACAGTATATGAAATGGGTGTAAAAATAGCTGATAAATTAGATAAAATAAATGTTTATTAGAATACTAAAGAATATTAAAGAAGGAGAAATATGAAATATAATCCATATAGTGTAAGTAAGTTTGGAAGTTTTGAACACTGTAATAAAAAGTTTAAATTACATTACATCGATAAAATTAAAATAGATGGAGAACCCGTATTGGCATTATATAGAGGTTCATTTGCACATGAAATTCTTGAACATAATTGGGATTTTGATTTAGAACCAAAATTAAATCATGTTTTTACACAAGAAGAAGCAGATAAAGTAATACAAATACTTAAAGATTTTAGAAAAACTAAACTTGGTACTAGTATAGAAAAACTAATAAATCATCCAGATTCTGTTAAGGAACAAGATTTCGCTTTTAATAATAAGTTAGAATTAGTTGGTTTCTGGGATAAAAATGCGTGGATGCGTGGAAGTGCTGACCTTTATAATATTAAATTGCCTCAACCACTTATAGTTGATTATAAAACAGGAAAAGACAAAAGTGAAGACCCAGATTTTGGAGTAGAACAAGGAATGATGTATGCTATATATATGTTTATTAAGTTCCCAGAGCTAATGAGTGTAAAAGCAGTCTTTGTATTTATTGAACACGGTACTAAAAAAGAGATTTATTATTCTCGTAGTGAATTTAATTCATATATTAAGTTGTTTTATGATAAAACAAAAAATTTAGAAAAGACTGAAATTTTTAAAGAAAATGTTTCAGCCCTTTGTGAATATTGTGACTATCACAACACGTCTTATTGTACCTCTTTTAAAGAGAATGAAGAAAAATCAAAATCTCTAATGAGTACTAAAGTCTCATTAGATTTTTGATTATAAATCTACTATTTCAAATTTAAAAGAATTAGTAGTATCTCTTTTTTTCATTGCACTTAATAATGATTTTTCAGATTTAAAAATATTGTATCCTCTTTTACTTTGCATTGGTTTAAGTGCTAATGGCAATTTTCTATAATCTTCTATACTAACAACTATATCATCTTGTGTTTGTCTGAATTTTAATTCAAAAGTTTTTTCGCCTTTAATAATTAATTTTCCAGTATAATCATTTTTTGCTTCGTTTATTTTATTTTGTATGTTATCTATATAAAACAGATGCGATGCAACTTTTAACTCATCTTTATTATCCATCTTTTCCATAGCTTTTTTAGCATTCTTTGAACTAGCATAAACTTTTTTATCAGCTAGTTCAAATGTTTTAATATTATAAATAACTGACTTTTCATCTTGAGTAGATTTTTTTCTACCTTCATTTATATATTCTTTAAATGTTTTCATTCTATTCTCCTTTTTATGTTATTTATATTTTAATCCTTTGAAAATACCCTCTCAGCAAACTGTGTAATTGGTCCTCTAAGAACTTTTCTTAATTCTACACCAAATAAATTAATTTCTTCATGATATTCTTTTGTAGCTTTTAATAATGTACTTAAACCGTTGGTATGTTTAGTTATATATTGATTATCTATCTGTCTATTACTTCCAAGAACAACTATTTTACAAGTGCTATCAATTCTACTCATAACTAATTGTAATGTACTGTTACTCATATTTTGAGCTTCATCAACAATTACTACTGCATTTGATAAAGTTCTTCCTCTCATACCACCTACCCACATTGTTTCTATTTGAAATCTATCAACTAAATCTTGTACTTTTTCTGATATTTTTTCTTCTGTAATAATTTCACCTTTACCAGGTTTATTTTCTTTACTATGATTTAACATTTTTGCTGCTATATAAGCCAAAGTATCAAATAATGGGAAATTATAAATTTCAAATTTTTCTTCATTTCCACTAAGATAACCTACATCTTCACCTTTAGCCAAACTTTCTATAGAGTTTCTAATATAAACAATTCGTTGGAAATCCTTTCTTTTTATTAGTTCAAAAGCAGCACTTATTGCTAATAATGTTTTTCCTGAACCTGCTTTAGCTTCGGCTACTATTATATTATAATAATTATCTAATAATGAGTGGCTAAAAAATAACTGTTCAGTATTCATAGGGTTTACATTTTGTTTTCTTAATTCTTTTTCGTCTAATAATTCAATATTACTATTTTTTATTACTGCTAATTGTTTTCTACCATCTTTTTCAAAAACATAACTAAAATTATCTTCTTTATGATCCTGGTTATATATATGAATATTATTTCCATTTTCCAACTCAACACCATTATCATTTAAGTCTATTTCTTTTATAAATTCGTATTCATCATCGTTCCCGCCTAAGTTCATTGCTTCTGTTGGAATACCTAATGAAATTGCTCTAGTTCTAGCCATTACATCTAAAGAAATAAATTTAATTTCTTTATCTTGTTCTATTTGATTAGATTTATTAACATTTATAAAATCATTTGTTATTTCTAATATTTTTCTATCATTAAGGATACTTAATGAAATTTTAGAATCCTCTGTGTTATATTTTTCTTTTGAAATAATATATATAGTGCATTTTTCAACATTTGTTTCAATTATTGTTAAATCTTCGATTTTTCGATTGTTTTTTATTTCAGCATCGTATAACATTCTCCCAAATTGTCTAGCCTGAAAATTTATTTCATCAAATCCGCTTTTTTTAGAATCAATTTCATCTAAAACCGTTTCAGGAAGAACTATTAAATTTTTCCCCTCTTCTGATAATGTCATTAAATTATAAGCATTATCTAAAATAATATTCGTATCAAGTACAAATACTTTTTCAAATTGGTTTATCATTTTTTATCCTTATGTTAAGTTATAAATATTTATATAAATAATATAAAAAATTGGGGGGGTTCAATGAAATCTTTTAAACAAATTGCTGAAGAATATCAAGATGAAATTATTGAAGGCGCAAAACTTAAGAAAATGAAAAAATGGGTTCCTGATGAAAAAGGAAAATTAAAAAGAGTACTTAAAAAATATTGTGTAGATTCAGATGGCCAAAAAGCACCTGGATATAAAATACAAGGTACAAAATGTGAAAAAATGGCACCATCAGAAATAAAAACTAAACAAAAAGCATCTAAGAAAACAATAAAGACAAAACAAAAACATACTTCAAAAAATAATAGAAGAGCAGAAAAAATTCTTAAACAAAAAGTTGCAAAAGGACTTATTGATCCAGCAACGATAGAAGTTAAATAATGAGCACAGTAGCAGGTGACGTAGGTTCTGGAACAGGAATAGAGCCTATGCAAAGATACGGACAACAAAAAGGTGAAGTTCAAAAGAGAAAAAAACCATATAAGAAAATGAAAACATTCGTAGAATTTATAAGTGAAACTTATATAAATAATAAATATAAGATTGGTGATTTTATAAAAGTAGAAGGTCATAACTTTTCAGAAATTACCGGTTTTCAAGTAAATAAAGAATTTTGGCTTTATGTTGGTAAAGATATAGAAAAAGGTAATCTTACATATATCAAAGAAGAAGATATAATTGAAGTTAAGGAGAATATAAAATGAAGTCATTTAGAGATTTTGCAAAATTGCAAGAAGCAACGAATATAAAATTAAAACAGTCTTACATGAAATTATCTGGTAGTGACGAAGGAACTATTGTAGATTTAGATAAAGATTATGTATATTATTCAACAAAGAAAGGTGAGAAAAAAATAAAGAAAAATATATTTAAAAGTCAATATATTATGAATGAATCACCAGTAGGTTCAGTAGGTAGAACAAAAGATAGTGAAGCATTGGCACATATTGAAAGTTCTGATTTAGCAAAAAAATTTAGAAAAATAGTAAAAGAATTAGGTGGAAAAAACGTAGCAAGACAACTACTTGCAGGTATGAATCAAAAAGGTGAAAAAGTTACTACAGTGACAGAAGGCAAAATGCCTAAAACAATGAGTCCACAAAAATTTTTAAGAGATCTTGGTTATAAGATAAAAAAAGAAAATTTTGAAAAATATTCTTTTGATTTAGAATTTTTTAATGAAAAAGACTCAAAAGAAGCTTATGAAGATCTTTGTGATGAAGGATTTTTAGAATTATATAATATAACAAGAGTTGGAAAAGTAATAGCTTTCGAGGATAAATAAAATGTTAAAATTTAGTGAATATATAAATGAAAAAAATAATATAAAATTTAAGATAGGCAATGAATATAAAGGTATGGTCTTACAAAAATTCATAAAAAAAGTCGACGATTTTGAAGTATGGAAAACTGATAAAAAGTCAGAAGTAGCTATAAATATTAATGATAATTATTTGGATATGAATGTTATAAAAAGAAAATAAGAATTATTTATTAAATAACTCTTTTTCAGTAATGATTTTGAATTTCCAACCTTTTTCTTTACATAATTTTTCAGCAGCTTCCCATTTTGCTTGATTGATAGCAAAAGTTTCAATTGCTTTTATATAAGCTTGTTGAGCTTTTTGTGGATTTTTAGCATTTTTTCTAGGTGGTTTTGGTGGTTGTGTTTCTTTTTTTGGTTTTATTTCAATAAGCCATATAGTACCATCTTTTGTTTCCATCATTGCATCCATATAATATTTTGAGACTTTTCCTGTTACAGGATTATTATATGGAATAACCATACCTTCACTATTTGCTTTAGTAATATTATCATTAAAATCCATAAATTGAAAAAATTTTAATTCCCACGAACTTCTATACTTTATTCCAGGTTCTTTCATATCAAAACTTTCTGTAATTATCCATTTATTTTGATTGATGGGTATATATGTTCCTTGTTTTGTTTTACCATAAGCCATTATTATTCCTTTTATTTTAACATATCTTCCAATTTTTCTTTTAATACATCGGACAAATCCTCATATTTATATGCAGAAAAACCTTTAAATTTTTTGTATTCATAGGTATCTTTCAATCGTTTTAAATTTCCAGCATCTAAATTAGTATATATTTTTTTACCACGATTGGTATATGATTTTCGTAAAGCATTCATTGGGTATTTATTATTATTACAGTATTTAACAAAACTAGTTTTAATTATATCAAAAATATTTTCATTATTGTCTATAATTATAATCATATTTACTCTTTTATCATTTTTAAAATTAGAAACATAATTATTTTTCTTTTTTGTTTCCCACGATTTATATGCTATATTTTGGGCTATTGTTTTCCCGTTTTTTTCTTTTTTCTGTTTAGTGATTTTACTTTTTAAACCTACTTCTTGATATTTTGTTAATCCACTTTCTTGAATAGTTGACATTGTTCTTTTGGCTGTTATACTTCTCTTCAAAATATGTTCTTTTGAATGATATTGTTTTAGTCCCGCAGTAGTAAAACCCCAAGGTAGTTGATTGCTTTTATTCCAAAAATTATTATGTTCTTTAACATTAAAATATTGATGCAAAAACGATTCATATATTATCATATCACCAGCATTATCAAAGACTTTTATTATTTTTAATTTATAATTATCTCTTTTTTCTGATATTATATTATATTTACTTGATGTTTTATATTCCCAAAAGTCTTCAATTATATTTTCTTTTTTCGATATTCTTGATCCATAGTAATGTTCTTCATTTGTTCTAGTTAGATCTGTTATTCTATATACATAATATTTTCTACCGTCTGGTTTAAATGTCAATTTAGAACTTCTGCAATCTTGTAAAACTTCCTTTTTATATATACTATAATTCATATTACATTCCTTTTTATATTATATAATTATTTATACCTATTTAAAAATTGACTCTAATTTTAATGTAAGAGTTTTAGCATCAAAAGGTTTAGTTATATATGAATTAACACCAGCTTTAAGAGCTTTTATTACTTCACCTTTACCACCTTCTGTTGTAATCATAATAATTGGAATTTCTTTGTTGATTTGTCTAATGTTTTTTACAAGTGTAAGACCGTCCATTACGGGCATATTCCAATCTGTAAGAACAACATTAAATTCTTCTTTTTTAAATAAATCTAATGCTTGTTGACCATCTTCGGCTGTTTTAGAATATTCTACTCCAATTTGTTTAACAACATTTCCTATAATTCTTAACATTGTTTTACTATCATCAACGATAAGAACTTTTAAATTTAATATATTCATTTTATCTTCCTATTATCTTCCTAAAATTTCTATTTCTTTAGCTGACATATAACCATCAACATTTATATCAGCTAATTCTTGTATTCTATCCCAAATTTCTTCATCATCTTCAGGATCACCAATAATATATAATTTTTTAATCCTATAATTATGTAAAAGTATTTCATTATTGTCAAAACCACTCATAACATAATTTTTTGAAATTGAGTCTTTTATTTCTTGTAATAATGTTTTTGTTATTATTTTCTTAGACTCATCTATATAAAATTTAATAAATTCAGCTTTTTGTTTTCCATCAAATTTTGAAACCAAAGATTCAATTTCATATCTGTCATTTAAACCATATTTTTTAACAATGGCTGTTTTCATAGGAACTGTAAATTTATTGTTTACAACATAATCTTTATCTTTTAACGGTTGTAACCATCTGTGTCCATTTCTATCTAAAACAGACTCAAAATCTTGTTCTGCTGAAAAACTTGAATATCCTTCTAATTCAAAAATAACATCAGCATCTTCAATGGCTCCTTTACTTATTCCTGTAGAACCTTTTGTAAAAGTTGCTAAATCTATTTTTTTATTTTGTAATTTCTGCACTTTTTCTATTGAGAAGAGACCAGTAACATGATAAGCTTTTGGAATAAATATTTCAAAATCTTTTAATATGCTAGGTGTTAAAGGCATAAAACCAAGTTTCATCAATTCCCATTCTTTCTGTCCTTTTTTTGCTATATAGTTTCTTTTTTCATTTATAAAATCTTTAAATTTTATTATTTCCATTATTTTTTACCTCGTTTATTAAGTCTTGCTTGTGCAGTTTTTGCATCAATTTTCGCTTGTTTTTTCAATGCTTTTTTCTTTCTTTTATTTGCTTTATGAGATGCTATGGCTGCTTTCCATGCTGCATTAGCACTCATACCAATAAAATGTTCACTTCTTAAATTTATTACTTTATAATATTGATAACTAGGAACAACAACACCCTTTGGTGAAATTCTTGAATTTATATAAAGTCTTACAACAGGTCCTAAACCTTTAACTAACGCTTTAACAGTATTATAATTAACAGTTAAAGGTCTATTCTTTTTAATGTTGGCTTTATTTTGTTTCATAATACCATCCATAATTTTTTCTCTTAATTTTGGCGGACACCAATTAAAATTAAGAGCTAAAGTATATTTTTTACTATGACCTAAAATTAAACCTAATGGCCTTTGATCAAATGCTTGTGTTTTATCTTGAGCATCATAAACATACATTATTAATGCACCAGGATAAAAATCTTTTGATTTTAATTTACGAGGTTTATCTAATAATTTTTTAAAGGTATCATAGGCATCTTTTTCTGCTTGAGTAAGTTTTTTCTTGGCCATAGTTCCTCCTTTTATAAATATTTATAAAAGAGGAGAATCTATGAGTTCTGTTTATATAACATTTGATTCATATTATGGCGTTGATGAATATAATTCATTTAAGACCGCTGCTAGAAATAATGGAATTGAATATGAAGAGTTTTTAAGAATACGTCCACCTTATAAACGATTTTTAAAGATAAAAGATAAAAAAGACCTTCCATCTTTTATTAATTATGACTTTGCCACATCTTCTGACAAACGTTGGCTTGTATCAACAGTTAAAGCGGTTCAACCAAATGAAGAATATTTATTAAGAAGAAGAGATGGAAAAGATATTTCATATTGGAATTATATTTTACCAAAACCTTTATTAGACGCAACAAAAGAAAAGTATATGATGGTTTTTAGAGCATCAAGCACTGCTGAAATAAGAACAATAAGCAAACAATTAGGTGATCATAAAATATATAAATGGGGAAAATCAAAATTAAAAAAATATAATATTTATTATACTTTCACACCATATATAAGAGGATTAGTTTACGCTAGTAATCAACTAATGGAATTTGGTGAAGAGTCAAAATCTTCTGTCGCACAAGTAAGAGAAAGTAAAATACCTGATGTTAAAGGTGATATTGAATATTATTTAAACCATTTTGTTTTAATTAAAGAAAAATTAGAAGATAAAACACTTGAAGCAGAATATTGGGAAAATGGTAATATACATCCATTAAAAAGAGAAACTTTTATCGTTTAATTTATATTATTGTGCATTTTTAAGCTTCATTTAATTATTTTTGTGATATAATTATAAGAAGCAAAAGAGAAGGATAGAAAGAATGGAAAACATTAAGAAATGTATAAGTAAGAAAGTAGTTATTGGTTCTATTATAGCAGCATCTGTAGTCTTGGGTGGTGGTGCTGTTCTAGGATCTAAATATTTAAACAAATCTCAAAAAGAATTTAAAGTATTAAAAACGAAATTACATAAAAGAGAAACAAATCTCGTAAATATTCATGCTGAAAATGAAAAGTTAAAGAAAGATATATTATCTCTAAAAACAAAAATTAAAGATTTGAATTCTTGGAAAGATAAAAAATCATTTGTAATTATCAATAGAGGGTTATTAGAAGCTAATCTTAAACTTTATACAAAATTATCTCCAAGTATTCAAAAAATAATAATTGATAATGTTATCGAAACAGCTAATAAGTATAATATTAATCCTATCATCTTATATAGTTTATTACACGTTGAAAGCACAATGAGGTTCCATATCGAACACGCAAAAGTTCTTATTAGAATTAATAATAAGAAAAAATATGTACGAGCGGTAGGTCTTGGAGGAATTGTTTGGGAATGGTGGGGAGATGCACTTAAAAAAGAAGGTATCGCACAAACTCGTTCAGATTTATTTTTACCAGGTGCTAATATAAAAGCAGTGGGATATGTTCTTAATGAAATGTATAAAAAACCTATTCTTAAAGGTTGTAAATCAAAAGATGAAAGTATGTTAAGAAGATTCTTCGGAGGAAACTTCAAAAATTACAGTGATAAAATTGATGCAAAAGTAATGTCAATAGTTAAGCCTAATCTTTATAGATATTAGGTTTAATTTAAGCTTAGTTTAATGTTAATATGTTATAATTATATTAGCAAAACAAATAAAGGTTGCAAAAATGGCAAAAACAAATAACAAAGAAGCTGAAGTAAATTTAAAAGAAACACCAAGGTTATATATACAAACACCTCAAGGTGAAATAGCTGTTCATTTAACTGCTTCAGGAGAGTTAAGATTTTCAACAGATGGTAACTTTGCGATTTTACCAAATGGGTCGAACGCATTCAATTTAGAAATTAGAAATTAAGGAAATACAATGACGTCAATGGATAAAAAAATAAATGAGTTAAATGCAAAATTAGGTAGAAAAACAGGTGTAGATTTTAAAGGTTCTGCAATCCAAATTAGTAAGGATTTATATCAAAATAAACCTGCTTTTGCAGGAACAGTAGCAGGTTTAGGAGCTTTTGTGTTTACATCAGCAGGTTTTATATTAGCACCATTATTTGGTGTAGGAGTTGCTTATGGTTATTCTAAAGCAGAAAATATTTTAAATGAATTAAAGGCTGCATGATGAAAAGTTTAACAAAAGTATTAATAGTTCTAATTGTAGCAGGATTATTTGCTGGTTGTCAATTAGAAGAAGGTGATAGTTTAACTGGTGGAGTTCAAGTTTACTGTGATAAAGAAAAAGGTGTAGAATATCTTTTCGCGAAAGATGGTTATTCTGGTGGATTATCTTTGAGATATAATTCAGATGGGTTTGTTTCAAAATGCCGATAAATGAAGAACAAAGAGAACTTTTTGAAAGAGAAGTATATTCATTAAATCAAGAAGGAGATGGATATTATTTCACTGGATATACAAGTTCTGATTATATGCCAGATGAAAAATCAAAAGAACTTTTTAAAAATGCGTTGAATGCTATTGAAGCATTTAGAAAATATATTGAAGAACAATCTGAAAATTCAGAAGAAAAATAAGGAAAGAAAAATGAGTAAGACAACAAAAATAATTTTAGGTGTAGTATTAAGTTTTATGTTAATAATTGGTGGAGCAGTTGGGTATGTAGTATCAGCAAAGTTCACAGCAGAAAAATATGAGCAGGCAATTTATGCACAAGATGAAAGTATGCAAAATACTTGGTCAATGGTAGAGCAGCAACTAAAGTTAAGCGGTGTAACTGTTAAAAACTATGGTGAAACATTTATTAAATCTTTAGAAGCAAATGCTAAAAGATATGAAAATGATAAAGGTGCTATGATGAAATTTGTTAGAGAAGCAAGAAGTCAAATGTCACCAGATTTACATAAAACACTTATGAAAACTATTGAGAAAGTTTATGCTAAAAAAGAAGCAAGACAATTAAGTAAAATCTCAGTAACACAAGAATACAGAACATACTTAAAAACAACCTTAAAAGGTACAGTAGCAAGTGGATTTTTCAGCTATCCAACAGCAAAAGCAACAAAAATTATGGATAGAATAATCTCAACCAAAGGTACTAAGAAAACTTGGGAACAAGGAGAAGATGAAACACCGGAACTTTTTAAATAGAAGTTCCGAATGGAAGAAAAATTAAAAAAATTAAAAAATTCTGAAAGAGCTGAGCTTAAAGATGATGTTATTAATTTTAAATATTATAATAGTAAAAATGAGCTAATGGAAGATTCTTGTAAGTTAGAAAAAATTACTTCATTTTATATTAAAAAACTCGAAGCAATATCAACAAGTAAATATACTCATCAAAAAGATATAAAGAAAACAGCAAAACAAATTTTAAAAATACTCGAGGAAAAAGTTCCGGAATATTTTTTATCTCTTGCTTTTATAAATATATGTATATATATTTTAAAGGGAGGATTATTTTTTGGAACAGGTATCATTATCTAAACAAGAGAAATGTTTATTAAAATTTAAAGAAGTTCATGGTGATAGATACGATTATAGTAAAGTTAATTATGTTAAAAATAATGAAAAGGTTACTATAATTTGCAAGAAGCATGGTGACTTCTTGCAAATTCCAAATTCTCATAAAAATGGTAGGGGGTGTCCTAAATGTGCTTTAAAAATTAGGAAGAGAGGAGCCTGCTTTACAACTGAAGAGATTGTTAATGAATTTAAAGAAATTCATGGAGATAGATACGATTATAGTAAAGTAGAATATAAGTCTTACAAAAATAAAGTAACTATAATATGTAAAGAACATGGTGAATTTTTACAAAGTCCTAGTAGCCATAAATCTGGTCAGGGGTGTCCAAAATGTGCTTTAGAAAATAAAGTAAGTCAAGAACATATAATAGAAAAATTTAAAGAAATTCATGGAGATAGATACGATTATAGTAAAGTAGAATATAAGTCTTACAAAAATAAAGTAACTATAATATGTAAAGAACATGGAGAATTTCAACAAACGGTGAGGAATCATATACAAGGAAATAATTGCCCAAAATGTAGAAAATATCATTCTTACTATAGAGACAGAAACTATTATAAAGGAAAAGAAACAATATTTTACTATCTATATTTCCCTGAATATGATTTATATAAACCAGGACTTACTGTATCTTCAGTAGAAAATAGATATATAAGAGATAAAGGACTTAAATATGAAATACTATATGAAGAAGTATTTAAAGATGGAGTGGATGCTTGGGATAAAGAACAAGAATTACTAGATAATACAATGGAATATAAGTATTTTGGAGATAAAATACTAGAAAGTGGGAATACGGAATTAAGAACAAAGGATATTATATGTTATATAAAGGTGAAAAAAAAGTTAAAATATTATTTTTCAATATTAGAGACGCTGAGCAATTACATGAAATTATAATCGAAGAAAAGATCTTAAGAAATCTTAATTCTGTTGATTTTGATTTAGTACACAATGATAAAACACACGAAATAAATTTATTAGAAATAGATTTGATAAATAATAATGGTGTAAGAATTTATAGCACTAGTTCTGATATGGAGTGGAGTAAAGTTGTAAAAGTATTATATAATGTGCAACCTATAAAAATTCAGAAAAAAGAAATTTAAAAATGCTTGAATACAGACGAGAAATGTATGATGAAGTTGAGCAAAAATTCTTAATACAAGGGAAAAAATATAGTGTTTATGTAAATGGCATAAATGAAATAAATGAACTTATTAGGTATCTTAAATATGATTTTGTAACACATCAATCAAGAAAAATTTCGAATAACCAACAGATTCAAGATACTGAATTTGTTGTAAGTTGTAATAATAAATTATCACTTGTTGCTGATTATCCTACTGATAGAATGTTAGGATTTTTTAATACTTTTGAAGAAAATAAAAAAGAAGCACTTCCTCTTTTCGTTTTTATTGATAAGAATGCTCCCGTGAAATATCCAGAATATTTTATTTAAGCTTCGTTTAATGTTTACTGTGCTATAATTATATTAAGAAAACAAAGAGAAGGAAAGAAAAATGAAAACACAAATAACACAAAGAACGTATACAACAGAAGAAATTGAAGTTATGGAATATAATTTACAGATGATGAAACAAGAACAATCAAAAATTACTTTATCAGATTTAACTCAAGAAGATTTTATTGAGTTACAAGAATTATATGATATGATAGTTGGTACATTTGTAAATGCAACAGAAGGTAAAGATTATGATGGTGTTATTTTTCCAGAATTAAAAGATTTAACTGAAGAAGAATTAAAAAGTATTTTAAGAACTTTAGAAAATGCAGCAACTGGTTTAGTTATAATTGCCAAAAGTAGAAGAGTTTAATATGGAATTTGGTTATTTTACAGGAATGATAATTAGTTTTATTTTAGGATATGTTTATGTTTATTACATAAGAAAAGACTATGAAACCGAAGAAGCTGCTTCAATTTTAATAGTTATAACAGCATTTTCTTGGTTAGGTGTTGCAATGACAACAATAGGAACAACAACAGTAATTGTTAATTATTTTAATAAGGAAAAATAATGTTATTTGATATTATTATTGCAAATTTTGGATTTTGGGTTAATTTAAGTATTCCAATTATTATAGCTTTGTATTTAGTTCTTACAAATAGAGAATATATTTGGAAAGAATTCGGAATCCAGACAGCAGCAACATTGGCTTATGTAAGTATTGTATTTTTTGCAGCATTTTCATTTAGTACAGAAATTTGGGATACAAATTATTATAATGGAAAAATTAAATCAAGTACATATTATGAAGAATGGACAGAACTAGTTCATTATACAGAAAGTTATCCTTGTGGAACTTCAAAACATCCTAGAACTTGTACAAGACAAAAAACAAGAAGAGATTATCACAGTCCATATTATCAAATTGAAACAGATTTAGGTGAAACAATTTCTATTAGAAGAGGTGATTATTTAAAAACAGCAAGAGAATTTGGTTCAAAAGAAATATATCTTCATAGAAGTGGTCAAGTTTCATTCGGTGATGGTAACAAATTTGTATCATATCCAAATAAAGATATAGCAACAGCAGTAGGACATAGTTATGAAAATGTAGTTGCAGCAGCTAAAGGTAATGTTATCCATTTGAAAGTACCTAAAGAAAATATAGAACAACTTGTTAAAATCGGAAAATTAAGAGAATATCCATCACTTTATAAAGGTATCTATGGTGAAACCAAATTAAATAGAATTATTGATACAACTGGGAGAGTAAATACAAACAAATTATTAAAAGAGTTAAATGAAATATCAATAAGAGTGGGAAAATCGAAACAAGCAAATCCAATAATTTATATTGTAGATGCAAGTAAATATGATAGAAGTTTTAAAGATGCTTTATCACAATATTGGAATATGGGTAAGAAAAATGATGTTACTTTGGTATTAGGAATTGATGATAAAAATATTATTAAATGGTCCGACGTTATTTGTTTTACTAATAATACAGATTTTATAGTAGATATGCAAAGTCTCGACGGTTTATTCTTAGATAATGTTTTAACCACAGAATTTGAAAAATTAATAACTACAGAATATGTAAGAAAACCAATGGCTGAATTTGCATATTTAAAAGAAAATATAACACTTGATTGGGTTTGGCAATTATTAATTCTTCTAGGAAATATAGTTATAAGTGGATTTATTACATATAAATTCCTTAATAATTGGGAAAGGAAAAGATAATGTATAAAATACCAGCACAAGTGATTAGAAATATATTAGTTTGGGGTAAAGATCATAGTTATAAATATGATACATTTATAAAAACTATTAGAAAGAAAGATTTAATTAAATTTTATTCTTTTTATAAATGCAATAATAAAGAATTAGAAAATGGAACTAAAGATTTTATATTTAAACAAATTGAAAAATGTTTTAACTCACGGCGTTCTTAATGGAAAATGGAGAAATAAGATTAGTAACAAGATTTTTTATCTTTCCTTGTACTTTATTTGGAAGTAAAAAATGGGGTTTACAAAAGGTATATCAACAGTTTGAAAAAACTTATGTAAATCATGAAGATGCTGATTTTCAGTGTTGGTTTAATTATTGTTGGGAAGACCAACCGGAGGAATTGATTTGAAACAAAACAAAATAATTAAAATAGTTGAAGACGGTTTAGGACATTGGCCATTAGACTCAACCGACGCTATGAATAAATTAACAGATTTAGTTCAAGAATATCAAAAAAATTATGATGATGTAAGAGTAATTAATATCCAAAGGGGCAAAGAAAGTTTTAATGATCGTAGAAGATATGACTATATTGTTTTTATTGAATTGATAAAATATACCAAGAAAGAAATTTAAAATAGATATAAAAAAAGCTAGTGAAATTAATCACTAGCTTTTAAATTTTCAATTAAGAAATAATCCTAAGATTATTTACTTAAAAGAGAGTCTGAAAAATCAACTGCGAATGTTCTTGCATAAAGACCTTGAGTCTCTTTGCTATTCATTGGATTTTCTTTGATACCATATCTTGTATTTAAGATGATACCTGGTTGACCACTTTCTGGGTGAACAACTCTTGTGAATGAAACTGGTACATAAGGAGCATAGTAACCGATAGCATCTCTTCTATCAGAACCTTTGTAAAGAACAGTAACATAATCGTGAGAAGCAAAAGCATCCATAACAACTTTCATTTTATTGAATGTTCCAATAACACCAACACCAACTGCTGTAGCATCTACAGATGTAGAATTTTCAATAGCTTTGAAACCTTTAAGTTGTTCTAAAACAGTAGCAACTTTTGGAGATACAAGTAAAATATTACCAGCTCCTCTTCTTGTAAGTCTAGCAATTTCTCTTGATTCATTAGCAATTTTAAGTTGTAAGTGAGCCATACCTTCTAATTCAAATCTAGCAGATCCAGAAGCATCTGTACCACCAATTTTAAAGTCACCTGCTGGAGCGGCCCATTCGTTAACTTTATCAACAATTTCTCTATCTAATTCATTTTGAATTTCAACAGCCATAATGTTCATTAATTCTTCATCAGCGTTAAGACCATGCATTGCTTTTAAATCTTGATACATTTCAACAGTATATTCTGCTTTAAGTTTTCTAGATTCAACACCAATTTGTGTTTGAACAATTTCAAATCCAACTTCAGCCATATCATAACCAAGTAACTCAGCTTCTGATGTAGGTAAAGAACCTGTATAACCTTTTAAGATTTTTCTAAATGTTAACTCATTAGAGTAAGTAGTAACAATAGTACCAATTTCGTTAGCATCAGCAGTATTATCTGTTAATGTAGCTGTTGCAGAACCAATTTTAGCATCAATTAAGAAAAAGTTATCTTCAACATAAATTACAGTAGCTTCGTTAGAACCAACTTTAACAACATCACCTTTAACTGGAGCAGTACCAGTAACAGTAACTTCAATTATTTGACCACCAGCAACTGGAGAAATTCTTCCACCTGTTCTATCATCATAATTAGCACCCATACCTGTGTATCTGAACGCAAGTGAGTAAATAAATCCTGTAGGACTTGTAAGTGGTTGAACACCAACTAATTCATTAGCAATTAATGCTGGTTGAATTCTTCTTGCTAAAGGCATAAAGATTGGAGTAAATTGAGCAACATCTGATGCAACAGTTCCCTCTGACATTAATCTTGCTTCTTCTTGTGCTTGATTTTCAAGTAAAAGAGCAACATTTGGTTTTTCGCTAGCTTTAATAGCTGGCATTTTTGTAGATTCTAATAAATCTTCATATTTTTCAGTTAATAACATGATTATATTCTCCTATTTTGTATTTTAATTATTTATATTTTTTATATATACTATATTAGATTAAGTGACTAGCTTTAGGCACATACTTAGTAGTTGTACTTTCAGTAATTACTTCTTCTTTTTTAGCTTCTTGAGCTTTTTCAGCTACAACTTTTTCACCTTTAACAGACTCAACTAATGTGTCCATTTTTTCAATGAAATCTACCGGTGCAGACGCATCAAATTCAACAACTTTTGCAAGTTTAAGGAATTTATCTTTTTGAACAGCTGTCATATCTTCAGCAGATTCTTTTACAAGACCTGTTTTTAATAATTCAGCATTTTTTTCTTTAAGTTCCATATTTTCTGCCATCAATCTATCAGCTAATGCTGATGCACTTTCATCTACTTCTTCTTCGATTTCTTCTTTTGCTTCTGCAATTTGTGCAATTTCTACACCTGTTGCAATCATTAAAGAATTAAATCCTTCAAGAACAGCGTCATATTTCTCAGTTTTTACTGATTCATCAATTGCAAATGTATTATCTTCTACAAATTGCTCAACAACTTTTTCTAAATAAGCATCTAAAGTTTCTTCTAATTCTGCTTTCATTTCAGTCATTTGAGTCATCATGTATTCTTCATATTCAGCTTCTTTGCTTTCTGCTAATTTAACAGCTTCAGCAAGAACTGCTTTATCAAAAGATTCAGATAATTCAGTTTTAATTTCTTCAGCAATGTCTAAGCTTTCTAAAATTTGTTTCATTTTGTTTCTCCCTATGTTTTTAATTTTTATCGATAAAAATTATAGTTTTCAATGACTTTTCGGTCAAAATTTATCGATAAATTTTATATATAGTATCTAATACTGATATTATTTATATTATATATTCTTCAACGCTTCTATCAATAGTTTTGCTGAATCACTATCTAGTTTTTTACTATCTTTTGTTTCATTTTCATTTACTGGATTTTCAAGATAATCACTAATATCTGAAACTAATTTTTCAGTTTTTTCATTGATATAACTTTCAATTCCACTTAATGTTTCTTCTTTATCTTTAAGTATACTTTCATTCATTTCACTAAATGCTTTGCTCATATATTCAGCCATACCTTCAATAATTTCTTTTTTTGCTTCTGCTACAGCTTCATTGATTTTTTCTTGTATTGGACAAGGTTCATTATTTTCTTTTGCTTCTGTCATAATATTATTCTCAGATAGCAACTTTTGTGTTTCTGGATTAGAAGCATCAACTTTTTTGCCTTTTACAATAACCATATCTGTATAAGGTTTTTCACCTTTCTTTTGATATAATTTTTGTCCTGCCATAGAACTTGCTAATTCATAACCTAATTCTTTAAGTTTTTTATCTATTTCTTTTGAACTCATTGATTCTGTCATAATAGAACAAGCTTCACCAATACAACCATTTTCGTCTATAGTAAATTCTTTATCAAGCATTATACCATTTTCAAATTTATAACCTTCTACCATACCGTTTAACATTGCATTATAATCACTTGGCATATCAACAGCATCATAAGTAATCAATTTAAAATCTTCTACAACACCTGTAGCAGAAACTTTACCAACTCCTCTTGAACTAACACCAATTTTAACACCTTCTTTTATAAGGCCTTTTAATTTGTTTGTCGCTTCTGTATTGTCATTAAGAATCTTTGCTTTTCCAACAACATTTCCACTAGAATCCATTTTTAATTCAACAATTCTCATAACTGCTTTAATTGGATCAACTGTACTTCTTGGTGGATGTTGCCATTCTCCTAAAGTATTTACTGATTTTTCTCTTATTTCTTTTTGATATTTTGCAACTTCTCTTTCCCAGATACTTCTTGAATAAACTCTTCCGTTTCTATTCTTTGCTTCTGGAGTTGAAAAAATACCAGAAATATAATAATTTCTTTCCGTATTACCTGTACTTTCATTTAATGTTTCTTCAATAGAACCATCAAGTAAAAGTGGGTCTTCCATAATTAATTTCATGAATTTTCCTCCTAATATTTGTAAGTCTTGAACTTATTATTATTTATAAGTTCAAGTGTAAATTATTCTTCTGATTGAGTTGGAGGTGTATTATCAGTATTATCAGTATTATCAGTAGGTTCTGATTTTTGTGTATTATTATCAGTAGGTTCTGATTTAGAAATTTTTGCAAATGTATCTTTCATTGATTGCATCTTTCTTAATTCATCACCTTTTGCTTTTATAGTTGGATTATTTCGTAATTTATCCTCTAAACTTGTTTTAACTTTTTTACTAAATTCTGAGAATTTTTTATTCTCAGCAGCTGAAATTGCTTCTTTCATGTTTATCCTTTATTGTTTTAATTATAATTATTTATATATACTATATTTCAAATCCTACCAAGAATTGTCATCGTCATCGTCATCGTCACTACTAGCATAAAATCTAGCATATAATGGGTCTTTTTGTTCTTTTTCTATTTGTTCTGCCATTTCTTGAATTTCTTCATCACTGAACTTAAATATTTTTTTAAATACATATTCATAACTAAAATATTTACCAATTAGTTCTTCAATATCATTAAATTGACTTAATGATTCTGAAAGATTATCTCTTTCCATTTTTTTGAAAAATTGATTTTCAGCAACAAATTTTATTCTCATTTCAGGTAATAATTCTTCCCATTCATCTTCAGTTGCTATACCTTTTGCTACTACTTGTCTTTTAAGTAATTCATAAAATAATTCTAGGAATTGGTTTCTTAATCTTGAAATAAAATTAAAGAATTTTAATTCTTCTCTATTAATTGAAGTCGTATCAAAATCAAATTCTCCTTCAGCTGGACCTTCATCGTTAATCCTATTTGTAGGAACTTTAAGTGTAGTATATAATTTTCTTTTAAAATAAAGAACATCACCTAATTCACCAAGGTTACCTGTTTCGTCAATAGTATCAACGGTTGTACCTTTTTCTCCACCTCTATTTGGAAACCAATAATCTTCGGTAAGTGAAGAAACATGTTGTTGATTTGAAATAGTACCTGTCTGTAAATCATAGAATTTTTTATATTTGAATTTTGCTTGATTTTTTTTCATTACTTCTTCGGCTTTTTTATTGTTAAGATTTGAAACATCAACATTAAAAACCCTTCTTGAAACTGATCTTGTAAATCTCATTGGAATAAGCATATCCTCAAGAGTACTTAATTGATTAGCCGGTTTAATAGCTGTATGTAAATTACTTAATATTAGATTATCATTATATATACCAGAATCAATTCTTATAACTTCTTCTCTATCAAAATATCTTTCTTTTTTGTCATCTTGAGTTACAAACTGATTTTGTGTATATGATAAATCAACATATTCCCATCTATTTTTTGTGTAATTAAAACTCAATCCAAATGGAGTTAAAACATTTAATTTTTTTATTCCTCCACCTAAATCTAAATCATCATAAGCACAATGGACATTTAATTGACCATCTATATAAAATGTTAAAAACATAGAATATATATTTTTTTGTAATTTTATTTTATTTGTTATTTCTTTTAATTCTTCAACAAATTTATCTTTAACTTCTTGAGGTATATCTTTTCCAAAATCCATAGCAATTATATCATCAACACCAGGACTAAAAATTGATTCATCAACTATTTCGTTAACAGCATCAGAAACTTCAGCAGATGCAGCAATTCGTCTATACGTTTTAATTAAATCATTTTGCATTTGTGTCTGTTTTTGTTTTTTAGATCCTTGTCCAGAATACATACTTGTATCACCAGTATCAAGAAAACCAACAGGAATAATGTCTTCAAGACTATGTTCTATTTGTTCAGGTGATGGTATACTTGAAAGATTTTCAGGTTCATCAGGTAACGCTAAAAAAGGTTTTTCTAACATTTCCATTAATAAATTTTTATTTTTTGCCATTTGTGTACCTTTATATTTTATAAATATTTATACATATAAAAACTAAAGGAGTCCACAAATGGCAAAAATTATAGAAAATAAAGATATATTCTTTAATGGTATGAATATTCAATTAATAAAAGGTAATGAGTTAGATGATAAAAGTCCTATCGTTGTTAAATTTCCAGAATTATTTGAAGTTGTTGAGGTTAAAAAACCTAAAAAAATTAAAAAGGTAGAAAAAGTAGAAGAGCCTGTTGAAAAGAAAGAAGAACCAAAAGAGGAACTTTTAATTGAAGAACCGGTTGCAGCTTTAGAAGTTGAAATTGAAGAAAAAGTTGAAGAAAAAATTGAAGAAGTACAAGAAGAAGTAAAACCAAAAAGAAGAAGATCAAGAAAATAATTTAATTTAACTTAAAATAAAAAACCCCAGTTTATCTAATTTCTGATAAACTGGGGTTTTTTTATGCCAAATTTTTGGCATAAAAAAAGGAAAACCGAAGTTTTCCTTAATTTCTAAAATTTTTGATTAAACAAATATCTCACTAAACTCAACGCCAGTGCCCACGGCTATAAAATTTAGTGTAATAAACTCTGCAACTCTAGTTGGTTTAACAGCAATATCACAAACAAATTGATTTGCATCAATAACTTGTGGAGTATTGTTAGTTTCGTCACATCTAATATAGAAGTCATAAACACCTCTACCAGCTTTAACACTTTCTAAGAAAGGTTTAATTGTTCCAACAAATCTGTTTCTTGTAAATGAATCATTGAATTCAAATAAGTAATATTTAGCCATTCTTGAGATTGCTCTCTCTAATGTATTAAATAATCCTCTAACATTGATTCTATCAAATGCACTTGGTTTACTTTGAAGAGTTTTTTGACCCCATACAATAGCGTTACCTTGACCTGGGAAAGAAACAACAGGATTAATCTTATTTTTGTATAAGAAATCTCTTTGTCCTAAATTAGGATTAAAAGCAATTTTTTGAGCATTTTTAATTTGACCTCTATCAAGACCAGCACTTGCCCACCATGTATTTAATGAAGTATTTGTATCAGCTCTAAGACCAGCAACATCACCAGCAACAGATACCCATCTCATTTTATCATTGAATTTATCATATTGTTGTTTATAGTTACCAAAAAAAGCATTATATGAGTTAGCAGTATTACCACTATTTAATTCACCAGTTTGTGCATCTTTAATAAGATTTTCAACAATTTTAGCAGATGGTAAACCAACTACGTCTTCAAATTTAGCACCAATAAAACAAATACAGTCAGCTCTGTCTGATGCTAATCCACCAGCTTGAGTTCTTGCAGCTTCATTTGCAATAACAATATCAATATCAACTTCTTCTTTATTACCAAAAATAGTATTATCAGAAACATTTCCATAAGCAAATTCAATATCACCAGCATTAACATAACCGTCTCCACCATTTGAAGTATAAAGAACTTTATTAACTGCAGGAGTAATAACTGTACCATCAAGTGCTAATTCAGCAGCTGTATATAATCTTGAATCAGGCATATCAACAATAGCAGTATTATCTTTAACATAAACTAAAGAGTCATATTTATTAAGAACATCTTCAATATAGTTAGATTTATTTCTATAATCTTTTGAACCCGGAATTAAAGAAACTATGTAAGCTCCAGTAATTTTTTTATCTTTTCTAATTACTATTGCAATTTCTTTTTTAGATTCTAATGGTTTGCTTTCAAAAAAGTCATTTAAAACAAGTCCATTAAATACATTTTGTGTACCACTTGCGAAATCTGCTTCTCTACCTATTGCAATTTCAATACCGTTCATAGCAGCACCAGAACTTTTAGCAATAAATTTAAGTTTTGAATTTCCAGTAACTGGAATACTCATTTCTTGAACTTCATAATCATCTTCATTAGCAACGTGAATTGCTTCTGGTTTTAATTCGTAAGCAGTTTTAGCAGTTGCACCATCTTTTGGAGCTGTAACTAAAGCATTTTGTGCAGCATATTTAACTAATACAGGAGCACCAACAACAGCACCACTAATAACATTTCCTTCTGGATCAATAGCAGTAAAGTCAACAGTTTGTCCATTAACATCAGCAAATACTAACTCATAAGATTCACCTTCAACATTTTCTGTTACAGTAGCAACAGTCATATCACCAGCAACAACAACATTTTCCATAGCAACACCAGCAACAGAAGCAGTAACTGTAATAACAGCACCATCAACAGAAACATTAGTAGCATTTGTATCTACATTTTCTATTAAAGAACCTAATTCATGAGCAATTTCTTCAACAGTATTATCAGCAGTTGCAGAATATGTAACTTCTTGACCTCTATTTTTTACTGTATAATCAACTTCAGCAGCAGCATTAACAGTAATTGTGTCTACTTGTTTAACAGCTTCAACAGGAGCTTCTATTTCAGTAACAGTATACTCATTTTCTTGATTTTCATCAAATTTAACTACTGAACCAACTTGGATAAAATATGGAGCATTTTTAACTTCAACTTTTCCTAATTCATTAACAGCATATACTTCATTTCCTGAAGCTTTATATGTACCATTTGCATCAACAGCTCTTGATACTAATAACTTATTAGCATATTGTAAAAAGTTATAACATTGGAACCAATCATTATAATTTGCATTAGTTGGACCACCATAATATTGGATTAATTCTTCTCCATTTGTGATTAATAAAAATTTATCACTTGGACCTTTTGTAAAAACTCCCGCAAAACATGCAGTAGCATTTCCTAACATAGGAACTACGATTGATAAATCAATCTCATTTACTTCAACACCTGGACTCATCATTGCCATTTGTATTCTCCTTTACCTTTTATAAGGCTGTATATTAAAAAGTATGATAGCAACAAGAACTAAAATTTTTAATTCAGTAATATACACCTGAACCTGGGAGACCCAAAATCCTCAGATAATGGTTAGCCAGGTTATTTTAATTCCGAAAAATATATATAATATTCCTCTATACTTTCACCTACTTTATTTATATTTTTGAAATTAAAATATAAATAATATTATGAATCCAATTAAAAATAAGGAAATTAAATGATAAAATATATAACAATATTAAATGAAAAATCTATAGTTCTAAATCTTATGGGAAGAGAAAAAGAATTTATAAACGGACAAGAAGTTACTGAAGATGCTTATACAAATGCTTATCCTCAATATTTCAAAAAAATTGGTGAAATGAAAGGATATGGTAGTTATTTAGCAACACCAGTCTTTATACCAGATCCAATTATAGAATTTGTTCAAAAAGAAGATAAAAGAAAAAAGATAAAAAACAATAAAAAAACAGAAATTTCTAATTTATCAAAACAAGATACAAGTGAATTAGTTGATGAAATAGAGGATTTAATTGAAGAGAAATACGATATTGATATTACTGAAGAAGATAAAGATTTAATTGAAGATTTAATTGAAGATGTTAAAATAGAAACAGAAGAATAGGAGATTAAAAATGGCAAGAAAAAGAATTGATACTGAAGAAAAACTTAGAGAATATATAAAACGTAAATTAGGTGCACCCCAATTGCGTATAGAAATAACAGAAGACCAGTTAAATGATTGTATCTATCAAGCCATAGAAAAATTCGCATATTATGCTTATGACGGAACTCAAGAAGCAACGTTATTGGTTGAACTCGAAAAAGGTAAATTTGATTATCAACTGCCTTATAGAACACAAGCAGTTACCGGTCTTAAAGCAAGTTCAACATATTCTACTTTTATCAATATACCTGCAGGATATACATTAGCAATGAATCCAATATCAATGAATTTACAAGATAACGTTAGTAATATTGATATTCAAGCAATGACTAGTAGAATGGCTAAAATGAGTACATTACGAGCACTTTTTGATGTAGATCCAAATTGGGATTTTAATACTCATAATAGTATTTTGAGTTTTTTTGAACAACCAGTTAGTTCTGTAATGGTTTTAGAATTAGCAATGGATTATGAGCCTGCAGAAGTTGATGGAATTTATGATAATCATATTGTAAAACAATATGCAGAAGGTTTAGCTTGGATTCAATGGTCAAGCATTATGGGTAAATACGAAGGTGCAGCACTAGTAAATGGTGCTAGTATCAATTATGGCGATATGCAATCTAAAGGTGAAGCAATGGTAGAAAAAGCTCAAGAAGAGATGATGGACTTGATGGAACCACTTGGAGTTGATGTTTGTTAAGAAATTAAGTATTTTTTAGATATAATTTTTTAAAGATTGCAAGACTTGAAGGAAATTATATGGCATTAACAAAACAACAAGAAGAAGTTTATGAAGGTATTATAGAAGACCTTCAAGAAGTAAAAAATGGTGATATTTTTAGTGAACACAGCTGGGTATCGCTTAAAGGTGCGGCTGGTGTTGGTAAAACATTTTTAAATAAATCAATTGTTCAAACATTATTAAAAATGAATTTTAGTATAGCAGTTGTTGCTCCAACACATCAAGCTACTAAAGTAATTAGAAATACAATAGGAATACAACACAAAAAATTAAAGTTTTCTTCACTACATTCATTTCTTGGTTTAAAACCGGGTCCAATCAATGCTGAAACAGGTGAAAGAAAATTTGTTAAGACAGAAAAAAAATATTTATCAGGAATGGCAAAAGAAAAATTTGATATTTGTATATTAGATGAATCTTCAATGGTTTCAAGAGAATTATTTAAGTTTCTAAAAGATGAAATGTATCAAACAAATAGAATACAATCATTTTTATTTGTTGGAGATGAATTTCAATTATTACCTGTAGGAGAAAATTCTGGAAAACATAGTATATATAATAATCCATCAATAAATCATTATAATTTAACAGAACTTATAAGAAATTCAGATATGGAAATCATAAATTTTGTAACCACTATTAGAAATATGATAGAACAAAATGCTACAAAATTTGAACTATTTAATTATCTTGTAAATGAACGAGACAGAGGTTCACATAATAAAATAAAATTTTATAAAACAAAAAAAGAATTTATCAGTGAATTTATAAAAGAAGATAGATTGGGAAAAGACGATGATTGTATAGCAACTTTTACAAATAAAAATGTTGATTTATATAATGAAAAAATTAGAAATTATTATACAAAAGATGAAGATGGTATAGTACCAGAAATTCATCCAGATGATTTATTTGTTGTTCAAGAAAGTACTCAAGAAGATTTAAGTTTTGGACAAAATGCTTTTGTAAATTCAGAAATACTTAGTCTTAAACAAAGTTTATTTCAAGAATTTGATTTTAAAGGAAAAATTTTCAAGGGCTATAAATGTAAAACAGATGATGATAGACAATTTAATATGCTTGCTAAAGAATCAGAAATGGAATATGAACATGCTTGCGCACTTCTAAAAGCAAATGCTATTAAAACAAAAAATAGAGAAAATTGGAAAATGTATTATGATTTACTTGGTTTATTTTTAAGTGTAAGACCACAATTTGCAAGTACAACACATAAGTTACAAGGCTCCTCAGTGAGAAATATTTATGTTGATCTATCCGACTTAGGATATGTAGAAGATGATGACTTGCTTCGTTTGATGTATGTAGCATGTACTAGAGCAAAAGAGAACATTCATATTTTATTATAAGGGAATAATTATGAAAAATTTAAAAAAATATATTTACTTTGCACCAGAAGTAATTCATAATGGAATAATAACACCAACTATTTTTAATTCTGCAAAAGAAGTAATTGAAATAAGTTCTAATTTTGGAAATTATGAAACTTATTACGGTGGACAAAAAATTCA
>Ga0256828_1000337_pt1 | contig 32392 bp, 21 predicted proteins | sample CV88metaG_FD_185993 | JGI IMG/M metagenome (GOLD analysis project Ga0256828, IMG submission 185993) | Hydrothermal vent microbial communities from East Pacific Rise, Pacific Ocean - CV88 | ecosystem: Environmental > Aquatic > Marine > Hydrothermal vents | place: Pacific Ocean: East Pacific Rise...
GGTTAAGTACAATTGAAGATGCAGATGAGATTTTAGTGATGCAAAAAGGGGAGATTGTAGCTAGAGGTAAACACCAAGAACTTCTTGAGAGTTCAGATGTTTATAAGCGTTTAAGTGGAACATTTGTGGAGTAGCTTTTAGCTACTCTAATGATTAGTTAATTTCATTATATCGATAAACTTTCGTTGGTTTTACATCTGTTGAAACTCTAAAGTTTAGAACATATTTGTAGCAGCTGTATGTTCCATTTTCATCTTTTTTTGGTGTTTGGATATAGATAGTTTTCTTTGCATTTTTTGTCCATGCTTTATCAAAAGCAAAATAGTATTTTTCTCCAAAAACTACAACGCTATCATCCTCTTTTGTTTGATTTAGGTCAGGGTAAAAAAGTTGTACCTCGCTTAACTCTTTGTTTTTATCAAATGCATAAGTAGATTTTAATGATATACCATTTTGAGTATCCTCTGTTTTATCTGGCATAAATCCAGAGTTTTTAATAATATGATAACCTTTTGTACTAATACAAGCATTTTCATCTAAGATAGCATTTTTTGTATCAAACTTAGTTTGTGTAATAGATTCATTTGTAATGTTTAAAGAAACTACTTGAATACTCTCTCCATATTTTGCATTTTTTAAGTTTGTAATAGCACTAGATTGTTTAAGATCGATAGATTTTTGAAGTCTATTGAGATTTTCTACATCAAGAGAAGTATCTTTTGAAAGTTTATTGAGTTGAGATTTTAACTCTTTTAACTGATTAATTGTAAATGTTTTTTCATTTTGTGGAATAGTAGTATTTTCATTTATTTCCATTGCAATTAAAATTCTTTCAATATTAAATTTTTGATTTAATATTTCATTCTTTATATCATCTTGAAGTTTTGTCTTTTCAGAACTTGAAAGGGTATGATCACTATTTTTTTCAAATAATGTTTGAATAAGAAATTTACTATGTTGCAATTCTTGAGAAATAGCAAAAAGTTTGATATTTTTCATAGGGTCTTTATTTAAATCATCTATTGAAATATTAAGGACATTTGCAACACAAGTTTTAGCTTCTTGAAGAACTTCTGAAGAATTTACTTCTCTATTTAAAAAGGATATAGTCACTAAATCTGTTAAAGGAGAGATAATGATACTTTGGTTATTCTCAACATCAGAAGAATCAATAATATTTTTAATTTGATCTTGAAAGTTTTTTTGCGTAGATGTATCAAGTCCTTCATAGGCAATAATAGGGAGAAATTCAGTTTCATTATTTTCTTTTGAAAAATTTAGATGAAATATCCCAACATTATCAGTTATTGCAGAATTTTCCTCTTTTTGGCATAGAGAATCTCTATTTTTATCTAAGCATACTTTTGCATCTTTAATATAGCCATCAACAACAACACCATTAATTGATATATTAGAAGTGTTATCATCTAAAATGACTGTAGATGAACCACACCCTTGTATGAAAAAGGATAGTATGAAAAATATAGTAGAAACAAGGTAAATCATACTTCAACTCCTTTTTTGTTGTGCTATTTAACATTATTGTAAAACAAAAAGCATAAAACATTCCATAAAAAGTTAAAGTTTTTTATTTTTAAGTCGATAGTTCTTTATTAAATAAAATTTTAGAAATGGAGAGGGAAAGTGCAATTTATTTTTATTGTTTTATTATTCTTGATCGTTGTGCCCTCTTTTTATGCAAAAAGTTATGTACAGTTAACAAATTATACTACTAAACATAAAGCCTTTTTTCTCACTACACAGTTACATCGTTTAGGATTGCATGTTATTGTAAAAAGAAAAATAGGGAGTTATTATTCTCTTTATATAGGTCCTTATTCGAATGTTTCAGAAGCAATGTATCAAAAAAAACGATTACAAAGATATTTCCCAAAATCTAAAATTTTAACTTTTAAGTCAAAAGATCAAACAGAGAGTGAAAACCATAGAACAGTAAAGTCTCAAGATAAAATTCTTAACAAGCAAAGTTTATGGAGTAGTTCTTTTAATGTAGGTTATTCTTCTTTTCCATCTACACATATTATACAAGAGGGTACAATCGCTATTAAAGAACCAAAAACAGATGGATTCTCACAATTATTAGGGTTAAATTATTTATGGAATTCTAATGTTTTAGTTGGATTCAATCTTATGAGAATGAGTTCAAGTGATCTTGTATTTACAAATGGATATATTTCATTAGATTATAAATTCAAAAAAATAACTCAAACATATTTCCCTTATTTTGGAATATTGAGTGGATATAGTTTATTAACATGGAATATTGATCCAGTTGGAAACTCAAAAACATCAGAAAATAATAGTCAATCTTTTTTTTATGGTACACACGTTGGTGTTGTGCATCCTTTATCTTCTGTATGGGATTTTGTTATTGATTATCAATGTATATTTATGAATCATACAACAAATTTGACAAAGAAAGGGACAACAGATAGATCAAAACTACAACATAACCTTTCAAATACCCTTCAAATAGGACTTCGTTACCATTTTTAAAAAATGGAACACTACTTGCTTTTTTCACTTCTGAGACTTTATCTATATTTTCTGTTGCATACATTTGTATCTAATGGCAAGAAATTTAGTTAAAGAAACTAAAGTATTTTTTTCTAGTGTCGATATATCTTTTACAGTCAGAGTAAAAAATATATCAAACAAGGGACTGAAAGATATATTTTAGGTTTGTTTTAGCTTTGGTCTTGAAACATTAAATTAAAAGTGTAGGGTGCTTTATGATAAAGCTGAATATTTTGGTGTCCTACCTAAAATAAGGATTTTAAAATGAGAAAATGGATGATTTCACTTTTTAGTGTATTGGCCTTAGCCTCTATCATGACAGGATGTGGTGGTGTAGAAGGTAATAGTGTCGCATCTAATGATCAAGTAGATGGTTTAGTAGATGAGAACCGTATTGTAAATGGTAAAGTTGCTTCGGCAGATGTAAATGAATATGGTATATCTCCAGAACTTGGTACTCCACCTGTAAATCCTGGGATGTAATTTTAAGTGTATTGCTGTTTATTTTAAGGGTTAGGATTGTGCCTCATTTTTTGTTGGTTTTTTTTGTGAGTCTTTTTTTTGTTGCATGTGGAGTAGATACATCTTCGAGTGTATCAGATCCAAAAGCAAATAAACCAGTTTCACAAACAACACCTGGTGGAGTAACTCAACCAGTTGATGGACAGCAAACATCAGATACAAATGTATCAACAGATGTAAATAACACGAATGTAGATCATGCGAAGAATAGTTTGTTTGATACAAATGGTGCAGAGTATGACCCCTATGCTTGTAACGGTAATCTTTATAGAGTTGCAAGTGATGCTTCTTATAGTGGTACGAAATCTGGTGAAAATGGAGCGACTCTATTTCCTGTAAATGGGCAGGGTTTATGGATTGGTTCTGAACATCTTGAAGCGGAACCAGAAAATAAAGATAAGACATGGGTGATGTTATTTTACAAAGCGTTTCCAGATCCAGCTAGCTTAGGTGTACAGGGATCTACAAGTTACACAATGAATGGTGTATTTCAAATATCTTATGATATTGCTTGGAGTGATACGAGCATAAGTGGTGTAGATAATAAAGTTTATGTTCAGTCAGCAAATGGTAAAAAACCATCTTGTTATAGAATGTATTTGAATCAAGTGGATGGTTCAAAATTAGAAGTTACAAAAGTGTACAGATAAAATTTGGTACATTTGTAAAATCATGATAAAGGATAATTTATGAATTACAAAAAAGGTTTATTTAGTATAGTAGCAGCGACACTCCTTAGTTCGAGTGCTGTTGTTGCAGATACTTCAGCAGTGTATTTACCTTTAAGCACAAAAGACCATGATGCTTCATGGATACTGTTTGGTGTAAATGGATTTAGTAGTGGGGTACCAAGTACAAGATCAAATGGAACAACATCTTTTTCGACAGGTATGACAGAATTAGAAGATGTGAAAACTGATGATAATGTTGCAACAGAAGGATTATATGCAGGAGGAGATACTACAAAGCCATTAGGATCTTTACAAGCATTAGCAGAACAGAAATTAACTGGTTTAAAAATTGGTGTTGATATTGACGGTGTAACATATGAAGAAACGGAAGCTGTTCGTTCTATGTATATTAAAGTAAATGATTCTTCTCCAAATGTTAAATTTAATTATAAGTCTTCATTAGAAGGTAAAAAAATGGAGATTATGATTAATGGTTCAACAACAAAAAAATATTATGTAACTATCTCTCAAGATAATACTTGGTCAAATGCTGCAGTTGCAAGTGAATTTACACCAACTGTTGATAGTTCAACAGGACTTAGTGATATCGCTGCAATTTTTGATGCTAATGCAACAGATAATCCAGAAGATCCAAAATATTGGGATAAAACAAAAAATCTTACAACTATTGCTAATGCTGCAAGTGTAACATTTTACCACTTTGATGCAAAATCTCAACAATGGAAAATATTTAAAAATAGAAATAGTGGTAAAGCAAATGACTTTACTAGCTTAGAAGTTGGAAATGCATATTGGGGTCGTGCAGATGTTAATAATACAAAAGCAAAAAATGACAATGGTGGAGCAACAGCATTAATTTTAGGTAAATCTGGTTTCACATCTCAATCTCAACTTCCTCAAGCATATTTAGATGATTCAAATAATTCTAAATTATCTGAAGGATGGAATATGGTTGCTTTTGATCAATTAAAGCCAAATATCCGTCATTCAGCTACAGGATTGATTTTAAGTGATATTAGTGCAGATGACAATATTACGATTACTGATGCAAGTGGTGTTTACACAACTGAAGAGCTTTTACTTCATGGTGGTGGAACAGCAACAGATGCGAAATTAATTAATAAAAAAATAGAATCTGAAAAACTTCGTGGGATTTTGCCAGAATATTTTAATGTAAAAGCATTTTATAGTGCAGCAAATACACTTGTTTTAGTATCAAATGAAAAATTTCAAGTAGCAGCACCAACAGGTGATATTGATGTACATACACTTCGTGGTCAAGATCCATATGATGTAAATGCAAGTGCAAAAACTATTACAGATTTACATGCACAAGGTCCAGCAGTTTCACGTTATGGTGAGTTTGCATTAATGATGGAACCTTTAGTTGGTAAAACAAGTATTGATGATAATAGTACAAATGGAGCTTTTTCTCAAATTTTGTTTGGTGATGGTAAAAATGCGGATCATACAGCTATATTTATTACAGATTCAGGTGCATCAACATTAGCAAAAGTTGAAGAAAATATTGAAAATGATGATGCTCTATTTACAGATGTAAATGCTACTCAAGTTGATACAAACTTTGATGGTACAGCGGATATGTTAATTGTTGCTGCTAAAAATCCTTTTTATGTAAGAGATGCTACATATACGAGAGCTTTTACATACACATCCAGTGCAACTGCATCTTCTATTACTGTTGATGGAGATAAAAAGAAAGAAGTTGATATTGCTGCAAATAGAGCAATAGCTGATTTCACAAATGATATTAACTCGACAAATAGTGATACGAAAGTAATTGCAGCATATGATGGAGATACAGTTATTACATCTTCAACAACACTTTCTACATTTGATATTAGAGATGCACAAAGTGCAACGGTTGATTATTTAAAAAATACTAGTTCTTCTTTAAATTTAGCAAAAGGTGCAATTAAAGGTGTTTATTCTTTAAGTACAATTGCTAAAAAACCAGTCGTTCAATACTACTGGGAAGTACAAGGATTTAATGTTTCTCCAGATGATAATCAAGATGGTGTAGATGTTAATATCTCTGGTACGGCAGTTGATGTAAATGTTTCAAATACTACAAATATTACATTAGATAATGGTGATAGTAATACAACAGGTAGAAAAGATTTCTTAGATAGAGTAGTTGCTGAGCTTAACAAACAGATTGTTGATTTAGGTTACCATGGATATGCCTCACATGATTATACAGAAGAAGCTGATAATTTTGAGACAGCTAAGATTATTATTGCTGGTGTTGATGTAAATGGTTCAGAAGGGCAAGAATATGTTTTAGATACAAATGCAAGTGGTGCTCATACAGGTGGTATGTATACAGGTCCTAAAATGGTTAATGCAAATGCAAAATTAGTTGAAACATTAGGAAATTTATCTGGTGATTTAGTAGCAGATTTAAAATTCAATGCTGTTTATACTCCAAACTATGCAAATTATGGACCTCTTTATACTATGAGAGATGCTGGATATGATATTAAAGCAATGATCAAAGCAACAACAGATATGAATTCAAGTCGTATTACGTGGGATAGTATCGATTTAACACGTAATGAAAATGATTGGTTCATTCAGAATGAGTTTAATCTCTTTAATGTAAATATGTATGCTGGTTATTGGGTATATTTAGAGCCAAAAGTAGAGAAAACTATTACAATTAGTAATGCAACATTTACTCCAACATATTCATATTATTTTGATCTTGATGATGCACATACTACAACAAACAGTATTGTAGGTGGTCAGTTAAAAGTAAATGTTGAAGGTTTAACAGATACAACAGCTTCATTAGCTGGAACAGCATCAAATGTATATGCAATTGTTGGTGGTGAAGAGATTCAAATGAAACGTAATAGTTCAACTGTTTATAGTGCTGATATTACAAAATACTCTTCAATTGACTTTAAAGAGATGCAATCTAATATTGCATTTACAATTAGAGCAACAGATGGTAAAGGAACATATGCTAAGTTAGACAATGCTGTAAGTTTTGATTATGCAAAACCAGATACTCCAACTGTAACATTCCCAAGTGCTGCAGATGCAGTGTTTAAAACTGTGGCTCAAGATACAGCAAAAATGTATGTATTTAAAGATTATATTCCAGAACTTTCTATTGAAAGAACTAATGCTATTGTTGATAGTTTTCCAGTAACTAATGGTTCTGGTTCGAGTAAAATTTGTTCTAAATTTAATTTTGGGGAGTTAAATACTCTTAAAGTTGTGGCTGTAGATGGAACAGGAAGCTTCGGAACAGCAAATGTTTCAAATGCTTTAGAGTTTAAATATATCTCTTTATTTAAAGGGGCAAGTATATTAGCTCATACTGATGGTAATGGAGATAAAGCAATTACTCCATCTATTTATACAACTGATTGTACTTTAGATCCAAAACAACCAGATGCGAGTAAAAATGAGAATAACGGTGTAAGTGTTAAAGCTTTAGAAGATGGTAAAACAGTTCGTATCGCTTATCAAGCACAAGTATCTGTACAAGATACAAAAAGTATTGCATGGGATTCAAAATACAAACTTCCAGGTACAAGTGATGATGATGCAATTGTTCAAATTCAGAATGTAAAAGAATATAAAAGTAAAGTGTTCTTACTTGAATATGAAGGTGCTCTCTATAAAGCTAAATTCCCAGCTAGTGAATCAGCTGCAGATGATAGTACAGATCATCCTATTGAGTTAACAGAAGTAAAACCTGTTAATACATCTTTAGCAGCTAATTAAGAGGTGAGTTTATGAAAAAGCTAATTTTTCTTTTAGCTTTTTTTTCACTCTCTTATGCTTCAAATATCTCTTTGGAGAAAGTTTTCTCCAAAGAGCAACAAACTTTTTTTTTAAACTCTCTTTCTTCAAAACAATCAAAAATTTACGATAAAGATTTTTACAATCTTCATAGAGGTTGGAATCAACTTTTTTCTCCACAAGATGGTATTAATATTGAAAAAACATTTAATGACGATAGTGTTTTATATGTTGTCATTTTTGATAAAATTTCTAAAAGATGGGCTCTTTATTCTTCTCAAGAAAATGAGAATAAGGATTATTTGAAATTACTTTATATTGAGCCTTATAATACTTTTTTTGTTTATATGAAAAATGCAAAGAGTTTAAAAATTAAAAGTAACTATATTAATCAAGCATGTCAAAGAGAATTGAAAAAAAATAGTTATATTTCTTTACTTGATAGTGGTATTATTCGAGATGCAACAATTTCCAGAGATGGTTCTATCTCTATCTCTTCTCGCTACTATTCACATCATGAGAAAGGGATTTATAACGATACAAGAGTGTTATTGATTTATCCTAAATTAGTAGATATTCACACAAAAAGAAGTTATTCTTATGGACCTGCACAACCTACAGTATTTTTAAAATTTGCAAAAGAGTATGAGGGTAAAAAGTTTTTTATTTACGATTTTAAAGAGCAAGAGTGTTATAAAGGATACTTTCCATCTTTAAGAATACCACCTTTTCCTATTTTGCAAAGTTATAAGTAGCTCAAATAGAGCTACTCTTAAGTTTTGATTATGTAAAATCCTTTTATGTTTAAGTTATTTTTTTCCCTTATTTTAATTACAAATTTATTATATGCAAAAAGTTGGTATAATAATTTTCATCCATCTTTAGAAGCTGGTATGCATTTAGCAACTTTTAAAGGAAATATTGAAAATATCAACTCTACAGCAAGTTTTGAAAATGATCTTGGATATGATAGATCTTTTTCTTCTTATTTTGTTTTTGGTTTAAAATCTGATTATAAATATTTTCCCCATTTTTATGTAAGTTATTTTAATGAAACACAATCTAAGGATGTAAATACACCTAAAAAAATTTATGTAGCAAATGCAGTATTTGATACAAATTCATCTCTTTCTAGTACTATAGATTATAAAGTAATTAATGTTGTATTATATAAAGACTTAAAAATTAAAGGGGAACGTTTTCAATTTTTACGTTGGAATATCTATCCTGGTGATATTGAATTTGATATTGGTATGAGTGCTAAAATTGTGCATTGGAAAATTCAGCTTACTAAAAATGTTAACAATGGGGTTTACCCTTATTGGATTATTGTTGATGAAACAATTCCTCTTCCATATTTTGGTTTTAAGCACTATTTTTATAATTTAAGAACATATGGTAGCATTAGTGCCTTATCTCTTAACAATGCTAAGTCTTTAAACTATGAGGTTGGAATTGAGTATAGGCTCATTAAAAATCTTTACATTAGTGCGAGTTATCTTTATGAAGGTTTTGAAGCTGTAGAGGAGAGAAATGCTCATAGAGATACTGTTTCTTTTAAAACGGTAGGAAATAAGTTTAGTTTCAAATATTTCTTTTAAGGAAGCATTATTGTAAAGAGTGCTCCTGCTTCTTTGTTTTGCACTTCTATAGAACCATTCATACGCTCTTCAATAATCGTTTTAGCCATATAAAGCCCAAGCCCTGTCCCATTTTTTTCTTTTTTTGTTGAGAAGTAAGGATTAAAAATTTTGTCTATAATATCTTCTGGAATACCACCAGCATTATCCTCTATTTCGATAATATTTTTACCTTTTTCTTGTGAGAGAGTTATTGTAATGAGCTTGTTTTTATTTTTTGTTTCAAGAAGAGCATCTTTAGCATTGTTTAATATATTAAGAAGAAGTTGAAATAATATACTTTGGTATCCAAGTGTTGTAAAGTTTGTATCACTATGTTGAAAAACTATAGAGATGTTGTTTTTTTCATAGAGTGGTTTTGTAATGTCTAAAAGATTATTGATAGTTTGGACAAGATCAAACTTTTTTTTATCTTCATCAACTTTGAAGAAATCTTTGAAATCATCAATAGTTTTGGACATAAGAGTAATTTGTTCTTTTGTATTGGTGAAAAAATATTGTTTAAATTTATCATCTACTTTACCTAAAAGAAATTTAGATTCACAAAGTTGATTGAGTAGGCTTAAATTATTAAGTGGTTGTTTCCATTGATGAGCAATCATACTAATAACTTCACTCATCTCATTAAGTTTTGAATCTCTGAGTTGAATAAGTTTTTTCATTGCTTTTTCTTTGGCATTTATCTCTTTTTGAAGTTTTTTATTGATAACAAAAAGGTAAAGAGAAAAGGGGATAATAATGCCAAAAGCAATAGCTAGATAGATCATTGTTTGTGTATCAAAAAAGAGTTTTTGCTCTTTTATATAGCCCCACTTTAATTTAAGTGCTTCAATATCTTTTTGTGGAATTGCTTGTAAAGTTTTTGATAAGATGATATTAAGTTCAGGAAGAGATTTTATACTAGCAATACTAAGGTAGTAGTTATAATTTATATCAGATGATATAATCAAATTTTTAAGATTAAATTGACGTATATAGTAACTTGATCGAACAAGTTCTAAAATTGTAGCATCCGCTTTATTGTTTGAGACAAATTTTAGAGACTGAAGCTCATCTTTTGTTGAAACTACAATAATTTCTGGATAGTAAAAGTGAATGTACTCCTCTAAAGCACTCCCTTTGGTAAGTGCTAATTTATGTTTTTTTAATTTTTCTAAAGAGTTTAAATTGTTATGAATGTTTGTAATAAGCTTATTTTGTTGTGTTAAAACTGTGTCGGTAAAATAAAAATATTTAAGACGTGAAGATGTTTTTTGTGCAAAAAACACAACATCAATTTTTTTATTTTTTGCAGCTTCTAAAAGTTTATTCCATGATTGAAAATAGATATAATCAAAATGTAAAGGTGTTTTTTTTTCTATAAGATTAAAAAGTTCAATACTAAAACCACTAAATGTTCCATCTTCTTTTTTTAAAACTTGATTAGGGATTTGTGTAATTCCCACTTTTATATGGCTGCCAAATTTTTTTAACCATTGTTTCTCTTTTAAAGTAAGAAATTTAGATTGAGAAGTACTTGCAGAAAGTACAACTGTAAACAGAATAAAAATAATTGATTTTAACATTGAGGAATACTACTTTCAAATTTTAATAAATCTATTTTAACCAATTTTTTTTAAAATAGAAAGAAAAATATACTATTTTAAATATTACTTTTCTTAATAAAACAATAAACAACTAAAATTTATAAATAACACCAAAGTCTAAGTTATGGATATAAGTTAAATTAATATATTCAGTTGTTTTGATATCAGCTTTATGATCGATTTTAATACCTTCATAACCTGTAAAAAGATCAATTGAATTATAGATATTATATTTAATACCAAATTGCCATCCAATAGCGAAAGATTTACTAGTACTTGCTTGAAGAGAAGGATCAAAACGTAAAAGGGAAACACCTAAGATACCCCCTACATAACCATTTATATTATTTAAAAGATTATGTTGATAGTTAAAAGTCATATAAAGGGAATCTAGTTTAATATCTGTTGTAAAAGAGTTAAGATAAGTTAGAGTTAAAAAGATATTATTATCGATATAATATCCAGTTTCTAACGAATATGTTTTATCATTATTATTGATTTTACTCGCTAAATAATCAGATGTTTCTCCACTTATTGTTGTGATACCAACACTTAAGTCAATAAAGAAATCATTTTTCTTTTGTTGCTTTATCACTGAAGATCTTTTTATTGTGTTGTTATGTTTATTGTTTTTTATTGTTTTTATCTTTTGTTGTTTATAACGTGTAAGGACTCTAGCATATGGAAAAAATCTTTTTATTTTACGTAAAAGATAATGAGTATATTTTGGATTACCTATTTTTTTTGAATAGATTAAATATTTATGATTTGATTTTTTAACAACTATGCCGATTTTTAACAAAGATAATCTTTTTTTGATTCTATAAACATTTTGAATTTTTGATGTTTTAGCAATAAGAATTTGTTGGTATGCAATATTTGTTTTTGCAAAAAGTGTTAAAGATAAAAATAAAAATAGAAAAAATAGTTTAGAAGATCTCATATGCTACCTAAAAAGAAATTATATTTTATGGAGTAGCAATTATTATGCCTAAAAGGATTGTTACAATGCAAAAAATACTTTATGTTTTTCTCCCTATATTTTTCTTTTTTGGTTGTAATGATATAAAATATGTTCAACAAGAAGGTACTCAGACAACGCAACTAGAAAATAATTTACGAACAATACATTTTATAGACGATTATGTAAATAATTTAAACTATAAATGTTCATCTGGATTAGTAGGTATTACTAAGGATGAGGGGAATATAACTTGTCCGCAAAATGATACAGTTGTTTTATATATTGGAAAAGTAGCATTACCATCGGTTTCTTTAGAAGAAAAATTTGTAACTCCATATAGTTTTTTTGATGATATTAATAGTTCTTTAAATTTAGCGAGAGTTTTACAATCTTTAGATTCTACACAAAATGATAATTTACTTGAGATAGATAAACAAAAAGCTCAGAAATTAAAAGAAAATTTAGATTTTACAAGTAGTACCTTTGAGCACGATGTAAATGGTAGTTTGGTTTTAGCTCCTTTTGATGAAGTAGAACAACGTTTAAATGCAAATCTCAAGAAGTTAAATCTTCAAATTCCTATGCAAAAAAACAATACAATAAATAAGAAAAAAAGAAAAAAAGAAAACAATCATCTCCCATCTTTAAATTTAAGTAAGATTTATTCTATTTATGAAAATCAAAAATTTGTAACATATATAAAGGCTTTAGATGATGATAACGATACCTTAACACTTTCTTTGTCTGGTGAAGATGCTCAAAGTTTTGAGATCAATACTACAAATAACGCTCTTTTATTTAAAAAATTTCCAGATTATGAAAAAAAAACAAGTTATTCTGTAGATGTAGTTGTTAATGATGGTTATGAAAGTGTTTCTAAACAAATTAAAGTTCTAATTTTGAATGTTTTAGATGTTTCTATTCTTCAAGATACAACATTAAAAGTAGTAGAAAACTTACCTATTGGTTCAAAAATTGGAAAAGTTTTATTTCAATCTCTTGGAGATAGTGCAGTAAGCTTTTTTGACTTGAATGGAAGTGGAAGTGAAAATTTTACTATAGATCTCTCTGGAACAATTAAAACGGCTAAAGTTTTAGATTATGAAAATATTAAAAATTATAATTTAATGGCTAAAGTAATAACGAAAGATTTACAAAGTAGTAGTGCTAATGTTGTAATAGATGTTATAAATGAAGCAGATCAAAAACCAATTTTGGTACCTACAGTTTTAAATGTTTTAGAAAATAGTGCATTAAAAACTGTTGTTGGTCGAGTAACTATTCAAACTTTTGGAGATAGTGCTATAACTTCAATGCAATTGAGTGGCAGTGATACTTTTAGTATTTTAAAGAATGGAGATATTATTTTAGAAAAGCCTCTTGATTATGAATTGTGCAATGAGTATAATTTGAGTGTTAGTGCAACAAATAATGCAGGTGAGAGTGAAAATATTAGTGTTAAAATTTTTGTGAATAATATTTTAGATTTAGATGAACAATTAGCAACAACCTCTTTAAATATAGAAGAAAATGCAACTTTAAATACTATTATTGGGAATGTTATTATAGAAAAACAAAGTGATGCAAAAAGGGAGGCTTTTAATCTTATAGGTGATTATAGTTCCTATTTTGATATAGATCTTAATGGCGTTGTACGATTAAAAAAAGCATTAAACTATGAACAAAAAGATCGCTATGATTTAGTTGCTTATACAACAACACAAATAGGACAAAGTAATCATGTTAGTGTTGTTATAAATGTGTTAGATGTAGATGAAGCTCCTCAACTACGAGATTCTCAATTAAATGTTTATGAAAATGCTTTAGTTGGAGATACTATTGGTTCTATAGATATTGTTTTTGAAGGTGATACTCCAATAAATTCTATAGTTTTAAGTGGTAATGGTAGTGAAAATTTTAGTATAAATAAACTTGGAGTTGTCACATTAGCAAAAAAATTAGATTATGAAACAACACCATTATATACATTGAATGCAAAAGCAATAAATTCAATAGGAGAAAGTAAAAGTGTAGATGTGAATATATCTGTTTTAAATATTGTTTATAATCCTTTTGAAGTAGCAAAAATTGTAACAGATGAAGATAGTTTTTTTGGATACTCAACAGCTATTGATGGTGATTATTTTGTATATGGAGCACCTTTTTTTGATGGGAATGGTGTTTTAGATAGTGGAGGTGTGTATCTTTATAAAAAGAATGAAGATGATTCAACAACTAAACTTGCTCTTTTATTACCAGAGAATATAGCTAAAAATGATAATTTTGGATATAGTGTAGATATTCAGTATCCTTACATAGTTATAGGATCTCCGTACGATGATACCAATGAAAGTGATTCTGGAGCAGTCTATCTTTTTAAAATAGAAAGTGATAGTAATATTACACAATTAGCTAAAATAAAAGGATCCTCTATAGCTCAAGATGATCATTTTGGATATAGTGTTTCTCTTGATGGAAATTATGTTGTAGTTGGTGCCCCTGGTGATAATGAAGGGGAGGATGATGCAGGTGCATTTTATCTTTTTAAAATAATAGATACAACATTTCAAGAATTACAAAAAGTACAAGCGAGTTCAAGGGGATTAAATGATAATTTTGGATCTAGTGTTGCTTTAAGTCAAGATTATATTGCTGTTGGAAGTCCAAATAATGATAATATTGCTGATGATGCAGGTATGGCTTATCTTTTTAAACGTGAAAGTGATACAAATGTAACGCAACTTGATAGTTTTAGTAATGCAAATGAAGCAGATAATTTCGGAAATAGTATAGATATAGATCATAATTTAATTCTTGTTGGTGCTTTAAAAGATGATACAAAAGCAAATAATAGTGGTGCTGCTTATGTTTATAAAATTAGTGATGATAAAGCAGTTAAAGTAAAGAAATTGACTCCTTCAAATTTAAAAAGTGGAGATTATTTTGGTTCTAGTGTTGCTGTTTGTGGGACAAAAATGGTTGTTGGAGCATATTTAAGTGATGCTAGTGTTGAGAATGGTGGAAGTGTTTATAGTTTTTATAAAAATGGAGATGAGATTGTACAAAAATCACAACTTACATTGAGTTCTCAAGTTAAAAATAGTTTTTTTGGAAGTGATGTGGCTATAGATGGAAATTTTGTAACTGTAGGAGCATTTGGAGAAAATAGTGGATATCTTTTTGATGGAGAAGCACCTTATTTAATTTACCAGTATTCGAATCAAAATTTAGATACTATTGAAGAGTCTAAAATAAAAAACATCTTTACTATTGAAGCAGCTTCCCCTTTAAGTAATCTAACATATAAATTAGTTGGAGATGATGCAACTTTTTTTAGTATAAATAATAGTGTTATTTCAAATAGTGGAAAGTTTGATTTTGAAAATCCTCAAGATAAAAATAAGAATAATAATTATATTTTTACAGCTCTTTTAGAAGATAAAAAAGGGTTACAAAAAAATATATCTTTTAGTGTACTTGTAGAGAATTTGACATATATTTTTAATAAAAAAGAGACTCTTCGTGATGGAGAAGTAGATGATAGATTTGGATATAGTATAGCGGCAAATAGTGATTATGTTGTTGTTTCGATACCAAATAAAGAGAGTGTTGATTTATATAAAAATAATAATGGAAAGTTAACATATCTTACAACTATTAGTGCAGATGATAAAGCGGAGGGTGATCTCTTTGGTACAAGTGTAGCATTATATGCTAAAAGTATTCTTGTTGGAACTCAAAATGAGAAGGTATATTGGTTTGAAATTCAGGATGATGATAGTGTAGAGCAAAAAGATAGTTTTAGTGCAGATGATAATGAAGATGGTGATAGATTTGGTTCACATGTAGCTTTATGGGGAGATTATATTGTTGTTGGTGCACCTTTAAAAGATGATGCTAAAGGGGCTCTTTATCTCTTTAAAAAAGATTCAACGAGTGTTTCTGAAATTACAAAAATTAAAACAGGTGAAAATAGTAATGATACATTAGCATCAAGTATTGCAATTTATAAAAACTATATTGTTGCAGGATCACCACATAGTAGTGTTAATGAAGATGATGGTGGTGTCGCTTATCTTTTTGAAATTCAAGATGATGATTCTGTAAATGAGCTTACTCAAATAGATCCAGATGAATCATTTGCTTATGATAAATTTGCAACAACTGTTGCAATAAATAATACAACTATAGCTATAGGAACACCTTTTGAAGATTTAGAACAAACAAATTCTGGAGCTGTATATCTGTTTCAAATTGAAGATGACAAAAATGTTACGCAAACAGATAAAATTAAATCTGAAAATTTAGAAAAAAATGCACTTTTTGGAAATAGTATAGCTTTAAGTAGAAATTTTATAGCTATAGGTTCTACAAAATCTACACTTAATGCTAAAGTGGAACTTTATGAAATAAATAGTACTATAGAAGCGAATTATAAGCAAGTTTTCAAAGCAGATTCTTTTGAGACTTCTTTCGGTTCATCGTTATATATTGACTTTAAAAATCTCCTAATAGGATCTTATAAAGAAAAAGATAGTGGGGTTATTTATAATTTCCTAAAAGATAATAATTAAAGAAAAAAAGGTATTGCATATGAGGATTAATTTGAAGATTTTAACAGTAGCTGTGCTCGTTACTATTATTTACAGTTATTTTGCATCTAGGTATATATACAATATAAAATCATCACAACTAGATGAAAAGTATAAAGAAACAACTTATAATATTCATGAAATGCTTCAAACACTCATTAATGAAAAAAGTGAGGCTATTTTACTTTTAAGTCTTGCTCTATCAGAAGATACACATTTAAAAAAGTTGATGCTTGATAAAAATGTAAAACAAATAGATTTAGCAAGTTTTTCAAATAAATTAAAAAATAACTCCTCTTTACATAATATTTGGTTTCAACTTCTTTTATCTGATGGTACAAGTCTATATCGTTCTTGGACAAAAAAACATGGAGATAATGTCTTATTTGTAAGAAAAGATATTGCAAAAGTGATTCAAAATCCAAGAGTCTTATCTACAATTAGTGTTGGTCAATATGATATGACTTTTAAATCTATTGTTCCTATTTTTGAAAAAGGGAAATTTATAGGACTTATAGAGACAATTGCAAAGTTTAATTCTGTTTCAATCAAAATGAAACAAAATGGATATGAAAATATTTTACTTGTAGATAAAAAGTACAAAAATCAACTTAGAAAAAAAAGTGTAAAAGATTTTATAGGTGAGTATTATATAGCAACAAATCATCTTATATCTTTATCCTTAAATGCACAAAATTTGGAACATTACTTAAAGATTAAAAAATATAGTATTGAAAATAATCTTTTAATTACAACATATCATTTAGTAGATATTAATGGAAATGATATGGCTTATTTTATTATTACAAAAGATATTTCAACTATTAATATATCTGAAATACAAAATCAAAAAATTACTCTCATTTCAATTTTTATTCTTATTTATTTTATAATTTTTATTGTCGTTTATTATATTTATTTTATAAAATATAAAGAGCTTTTACTTGAACAAAAAAATATTTTAGAAGATAAAGTAGCTTTAAAAACACAAGAGCTGCAGAAAAAAAGTGAAGTGCTCAAGTTCCAAGCTGAGCATGATGTTTTAACAGGTTTACCAAATAGGATGCTTTTTTTAGATAGACTCAAACAGGCTCTTCGTCATGCAAAAAGGGCTCATGAAAGTGTCACAGTGCTCTTTTTAGATTTAGATAGGTTTAAAGAAGTCAATGATACTTACGGGCATGAAGCAGGTGATGCTCTTTTAAAAGAGGTTACGAAACGTTTAAAACACTCTGTAAGAGAGGAAGATACAGTTGCAAGACTTGGTGGTGATGAATTTACAATTTTATTTAGAAACCTTATCCAAGAGGATGTTATAAAGCTTGTTACAAAAATCATTAGTATTATGCAAAAACCTGTTATTATCGACAACCATGAGCTCTATACAACTTTTAGTATAGGGATTAGTAACTATCCAACAGATGGAGATAGTTGTGAAGAGTTACTTAGAAATGCAGATACAGCGATGTATAAAGCAAAAGAGAGTGGAAGAAATCAGTACCATTTTTATAATAATAAGCTTACACAACTAGCATTTGAAAGAATAGAGTTAGATAAAGAGTTGCATAATGCTTTAAAAAATGATGAATTTGAAGCATATTTTCAACCAAAAATAGATGCACAAAACAATAAAGTGATAGGTTTAGAGTCTTTAGTAAGATGGAATCATCCAATAAAAGGGATGATATATCCAGATAAGTTTATCCCTTTTGCGGAGGAGATAGGATTTATTGATTCGATTGATAACTATATGATGAAAACCTCTTTAAAACAAGTTTTAGAGTGGCAGCAAAAAGGTATTGAATGTGGAAAAATTTCAGTAAATCTCTCTTCAAGACAGTTAAACTCAAAAACATATATACAAACTTTAGAGCAGATGCTTCAAGAGGTTGGATTTAACACAAAATATTTAGAGATTGAAATTACTGAAACACATATTATGCAAGATCCAACACGTGCAATGAAGATTTTAAATCGTATTCGTGCATTGGGTATTAGTATATCGATAGATGATTTTGGAACGGGATACTCTTCATTATCTTACCTTAAAAAACTACCAGTAACAAAACTAAAAATAGATAGAAGTTTTGTTATAGGGCTTCCAGATGATAATGATGATGTTGCAATTGTCAAAACAATTATTATGTTAGCAAAAAATTTGCATTTAGAGATTATTGCTGAGGGCGTTGAAACAAAAGAGCAAGTTGAGTTTTTAGTTCAAGAAGGGTGTGAAAATATTCAAGGATATTATTTTTCTAAACCACTTTCAAAAGAGGATTGTGAGAAGTTTTTAGTAGCTAAGCAAAAGAGTTAAACCTCTTTTGCTTAAGTAAAATTTTAGTAAAGTCCTAAAATTTCAAATTGAAAATACCAAATAGCAATTGATAAAATATATCCAACTAAAATTGTCCAAGCATGTTTCATATGTGAACCAAAAGTATAAATACCTTTTAAACGACCCATTACACCAACACCAGCAGCAGAACCAAAGCTAATTAAACTTCCACCAACACCAGCTGTCATAGTAACAAGCATCCATTGATCAACACCCATCTCTGGAGAAGATTTTAAAATAGCACTCATAACAGGAACATTATCTACAATCGCAGAGAGGAAACCTACACCAACATTTCCAGCAGTTGAACCTATAATGCCATAAAGGTCATGAATGTAATTTAAGAATCCTAAAAAGTGTAATGCACCAACAGCAGATAAAATACCAAAGAAGAAAAGTAAAGTATCGTTTTCAACTTTTTGCATATTTACATAGATATTAAAACTTTGTGCACCAGATTTATGAAGATGAACAGAGTAAAGTTTAAGAAGTGCTAAACCAAACATCATACCCCACATAGCTGGGAAATGGAAAAATTGGTGACCAAGTACTGCGATAATAATAGTAATAACACCAAGATAAGTTACACCCATACCACCATCTAAAACTTCTGGTTTTTTCTCTGTTGCAGCATCAAATGCTGGTTGCCCAGATGGTACAGACATACTAAGTAAAAATGCTGTTACAGCCCAACCTAAAAATGCTGAAGGGAAAAGGTAAAGAAAATCTACAAACTCACCTTTACCAGCAGTCCAAGACATAAGTGTTGTAATATCACCAAATGGAGACCATGCACCACCAGCATTTGCAGCAACAACAATATTGATAGCCCCTGGTACTAAGAAAGAGATATTTTTCTTATCGATTGTAAAAAGTACAGTAGATAAAATAAGAGCTGTTGTTAAGTTGTCTGCTACAGGAGAGATAAAAAATGCTAAAAGACCTGTAAGCCAAAAAAGTTTTTTATATGAATACCCTTTTGAAACAAGTTTATATTTCATTAAGTCAAAAACACCACGCTCAATAAGTGTTTCAATAAACGTCATAGCAACAAGTAAGAAGAAGAAAATCTCAGCAATCTCTAAAATAAGGTGCTCTAGCTCATGATGGAGTGGCATTGGATCCATTCCATTAATTGCATAATAAATCCCTACAAGCATAAACATAAAAGTACCAGCAAAAAGTGCAGGTTTTGCTTTATTTACCTCATATTGCTCTTCAGTAGCGATAAAATAATACGCCACAACAAAGACAGCTAAACTTAGCCATCCAACCCATGTAGTTGCAAGTGATATTGCTTCATGTTCCATTAATTTTCCTCCAAAATTGTGTGTACACCAATCGATTTTTCTCTAGCAAGAGCAGCTTTTACTATCTCTCTTGCAGCAAGTAAACGAAATTGTAAAAGTTTACCAATATTTTCATTTAAAAGAGCATTAATCTCGTTAAGTGCTGTTGTTAAACCCTCTTTTGTGCGAACAATAGATACATACTCCCACATAATATGACGAAGTCTATTTTTCTTTGCCTTATCTTGTGCTAATGACATCACTTCTTTTTTAACGTCAAAGTGCTTTAGCTCTTTTGGTTGCGTGTTGTTTAAAATATCTTCAACAGCACGTTTTGCAAAAACAAGTCCCTCTAAAAGAGAGTTTGATGCTAAACGGTTTGCTCCATGTACACCTGTTGAAGCAACTTCACCAACAGCATAAAGATTTTTTACACTTGGAATTCTAGCATTTAAGTCTGTTTTTATACCACCAATAGCATAGTGAAATGCAGGAGATATAGGAACTCTTTGGTAGGGAACATCAAATCCAAGAGATTTTAGATTTTTATAGATATTTGGAAAACGTTGTACAAAGTAATGGTATTCAAAATTTTTAAAAGAGAGATACACTTTTGAACCTGTTTTTTTTGTATAGTCATAAATAGACTTACTTACAATATCACGTGAAGCCAATTCTCCACGTTCATCATAGTCAAATAAAAACCTTTTTCCATTTTCATCTTCAATATGTGCTCCCTCACCGCGAAGCGCTTCTGTTAAAAGCATTTTTTGAGCGTTGGAAGAATCTACAAATACAGTTGGGTGAAACTGTGTCATCTCCATATTTTCAAGTTCAATCCCTTTTAAAACACAAAGACCTTGCATATCTGCACTAATTGTTGGTGCGTTTGTGTGGTATTCAAAAAGTGAACCCATCCCACCACTTGCTAAAATAACATCGTTTGCGTAAATATTACGTAGAGTTCTATTTTCTAAAACTGTAACACCATAACAAACACCATTTTCTATAAGTAAATCAACAACGCGTAGGTGTGAAAGTAAAAGGTGTGGATTATTTTTGAGTAAAAAGTAGTGCATATAACGCCCAGTTGCATCTCCACCAGCGTGTAAAATACGCTCACAAGAGTGAGCAGCTTCTTTCGTGTAAAGAAGGTTGCCATCTCTATCTTTATCAAACTCAAAACCATCTTCTATAAGTTTGTCAATTGCTTCGCGTGATTCTTTACTGAGTACATCAACTGCTTCTTGGTTACAAAGACCAGCACCAGCATTTAGAGTGTCTTGTATATGGAGTGGGACATCTGCTTCATCACGTGCAAGGGCGATTCCACCTTGAGCATAAAAACTGTTACACTTAAAAGTTTCACGTTTATTAATAATAAGAACTTTTTTCTCTTTTGGAAGTTTACTTGCTGCATAAAGTCCAGCAACTCCTGCACCTACTATAATGACATCATATTCGATAGTGTTATTTTTTTTCATCTGCTACACTTTGTTTTTGGGTAAAAGCTACATTATTATCTTTGTAAACTTTTTTGGAGTAAAATGGAGCTGCTTTATAGCCACAACCACCTACACTTAATGCAAAAAAAGTTATAATACAAATATGAAAAATGCAAATCAAATTATTACATTGCTTCAAAAAAAACCTCAATTCTCTCAACTTAGCGAGTCTCAATGTATCGCGAAGTTAAAATCTGCTTTGCTTGTTAGTATCCAAAGAAATATTAAGTATGCCTACATTAAAAAGGAGGTTCTTTATATTGTCCTTGTTTCAAAGCTCAATAAATTAGATAGCGATAATATTATAAATACTATTAAAATGATTTTAAATACTCCACAGCTTCAAGATTTGACTTGTAAAGGCATTACAATTAACGATGTAAAAGTTTACGCAGATCCTAAACCTATAAGAAAGTTTACCCCTTACACAACAAAATCGCATCTTTTACACTACAAAGAAAGAGCCACAGGAAAGATAGATATAGCATTAAAAGATGAAAAATTAAATACTATTTTTCATGAGATTCAAACAATACTTAGTAAAAATGAATTTTCATCAAAAGTGTAAAAAACTTTTGGTATGTTTGTTCTTGAAAATGGAGGTTATATGCTAAAAATCCAATACCTCCATAGAGTAAAGTAGTTCCTATGAAGTTCTCTTTGTCATAGAGTTTAAGTGCACTTCCAAACGATTTTTTAATCTCAAATCCCAAAGCATTAATACTAAAAAGTTCATCTAAAAGTAGATGAATTACAAAACCAAAAAAGAAAAAAACACCAAATAAAAGAGCTTGAAGTTGTGGATAATGTAGATATAAAAAGGTGTGAATAACTCCTAAAGCAACAAACAATGCCATAGGAATAGAATGAAAAATTCCTCTATGGGTTGTAATAAGCGTAAAAAATTTAAACACTCCAAAATGAAAAAGTAGCGTTGCTCCAAGCCAAACAACCAAAATATATAAAAGGGGCATTTTGAGTTGTAAAAATATTAAAAAAAGTAATGGAAAAAAGATAGAGAGAATCTTAAAAAGTATCCGAATAGGTTTAGAATTATCTGAATCTAAATCGGGAAATATTCCTCCTAAAAGTCCTAAACTAAGAGCTATAAGTGAAGCTTGTGTGTCAAAAGTATTACTTAAACTCAGTGGTACTATAAAAAGTCCTGTTGTAATAACGCTAACATTAAGATGCTGCTCAAAAGATGCCACACAATTTCCTTTTTTTATCATATAATATCGTATGAATTTACAACAGAGCTTAAAACAACTTCCATCATCACCAGGAATTTACCAATATTTTGATAAAAATGGAAAACTTCTTTATGTGGGTAAAGCTAAAAACCTTAAAAACAGAGTAAAGAGTTATTTTGCGTTTACTCCAACTTTGCATCCAAGTAAACGACTAAGCCCAAGAATCCACTCTATGATAGAGCAAACAGTATCACTAAACTATATAGTGGTGCAAAGTGAACACGATGCGCTTATTTTAGAAAATTCACTTATTAAACAGTTAAATCCAAAGTACAATATTTTATTGCGTGATGATAAAACATACCCCTATATTTACATAGATAATGCACAAGAGTATCCCCGTTTTGAGATTACACGTAAAGTTTTAAAAGCAAAAGATATTACTTACTTTGGACCTTACTCTATTGGTGCTAAAGAGGTTTTAGACTCTGTTTATGAGCTTACGAAACTTGTGCAAAAAAAGGGTTCTTTAAAATCAAAAAAACTTTGTTTATACTACCAAATAGAGAAATGTTTAGGTCCGTGTGAGTTGAATGTTTCAAAAGAGTGTTACAATCAAGAGGTGCAAAAAGGGCGTGAACTTATAGAGAATAAACAAAAGCTCATTACCCTTTTAGAGCAAAAGATGGAACTCTATGCTGAGCAGTTGCGTTTTGAAGAGGCAATGGAGCTAAGAGATAGAATACAAAAGATTCAAAAACTCCAAATTCATAGCGATATTGACTTTGCAAGTGGAGAGGATTACGATATTTTTGTAATAGCAAATGATGATTCGCGTGCTGTGGTTGTGAAAATTTTTATGCGTCATGGAAAAATTATCTCTTCAACACATGAGTTTGTCAATTTGCATTATGGATATGATGAAGATGAGCTTTATAAACGTGTTTTAATAAACTTTTACAAAGATCAAAAGCCACCTATTGTAGCACCAATTTTGGTTGGAAGTAAGTTTCAAGATTTAGAGGTTGTAAGTGAGCATTTAAGTAAAGTGTTTGAGAAAAAAGCGACTATTTTAGTGCCACAGCGTGGAAAAAAACATAAACTTATAGAACTTGCAAAGCTTAACGCTAAAGAGCTCTTAAGTAAAAAAGAGCAAAAACAAGATGTAGAGGTTTTAACACAACTTCAAGAGCTTTTTGAGCTTCTAAGAAAACCATATAGAATTGAAGCGTTTGATAACTCCCATATGGCTGGTGAAGCAACAGTTGGAGCGATGGTTGTATGGCAAAATGGAAGTTTTGTAAAAGAGGATTATAGGGTGTATCACTTAGAAGCAAAAGATGAGTATGCACAAATGAGAGAGCTTTTAACGCGTCGCATTGAGAGTTTCGAGAAAAATCCACCACCCGATTTATGGGTTTTAGATGGAGGTGCAACACTTTTAAAACTTGCAAAAGATTTGGTAGATTCAGCAGGTGTTACTCTTGATATTATCGCCATTGCAAAAGAGAAAGTAGATAACAAAGCACACCGTGCAAAAGGGAAAGCTAATGATATTATATACACTTTTAGTGAGAGTTTTCGATTAAAAAATAGTGACAAGCGTTTACAGTTTGTACAAAACTTAAGAGATGAGGTACATAGAAGTGCTATAAACTTTCATAAAAAAACAAAACTTAAACGTGATGGGGAATCTAAACTTTTAACACTTAAGGGGATTTCTCAGGCAAAAATTGTAAAACTTTTAAACCATTTTGGAACATTTGAGTACCTCAAAACAGCCTCACTTGAGGAGATAAGTGAAGTTTTAAGTGAAAAAGATGCAAAAATAATTAAAAACTATTACAAATAAGTTTTTTTTTTAGCTCTTTATGATATATTTGTGTAATTCTAAATAGAAGGTTTTTTATATGAGTAACGTAACACCAACTGATGAAAAATATGTATATGATGGACGCATCAATATTTCTCAAACAGATCTTGATGGTAAGATTATTTACGTAAACAATATGTTTTGTGAACTCTCTGGATACTCTAGAGATGAGATTATAGGTAATACTCATGCAATAGTTAGGCATCCAAGTATGCCAAAAGCAGTTTTTGCTAAAATGTGGGAACACCTAAAGGGTGGAAGAACATGGAATGGTTTAGTAAAAAATCTTAGAAAAGATGGTGCTTATTATTGGATGGATTTAGAGATTATTCCAACTCGTGATGACAAAACTAATGAAATTACAGGGTATATCTCTGTTGGAAAACCAGCATCTTCTAAAGATATTGCTGAAAATGAAGAACTTTACGCAAAAATGTTAGAAGCTGAGTAGGCAAGGTTGCTAAATAGATGTTAATTTACAATTCTAAAAAAGAGTTTTTAGGTATCGATGAACACGATTTAAAGCTTTTGGGATTTGAAACACTTTCAGATTTAAGAGCTGAAGCTGCAGATTTTGCAGATATGTTTGTTCGTATTCCTGGATATATTCATAATTTTGAATATCTGCATTGGATAGATTATATTGTATATGGTGGAACTACAAACCCAAAGGCGGTTATTACTGCAAAAGGGAAACACTACCAGTGCAATCTTTCTATTTCAACAATCTATCTTAGTGATGCAGCTGCTTCAAAAGCATACCTAATTAATCTTCAGAATGTAAGAGAATTAACACAAAGTGAAGTTGATGAGATAAGTGAAGACTTAGCAAGAAAACCAAAACCTGCAACTGTGCCAAGAGTTGCTGCTCCTGCAATAGATTATGATGCAGAGGAGGCTATCCGTCAATCGATTATTGAGCAAAATAATCTTATGAATGGGATTGTAGCACCAACTCAAGAGCAATTAGTGCAGCAACAACAAGTGGAACCTACACCAAAAATAGAAGAGCCAACACCTCCAACACAAAAAGTTGTAGAAACTAGCAAAAAAGAGGAGCCAAGAACAGCTTCGCTAGAGGTACAACAAGAGGTAAAAAAAGAGGTTGAGCCTTCTAAAGATGGTGTGCAAGAGGATGATTTAGGGTTTGATCCAAATTATGTTTTTAACCCACAAGTTGCATCAGATGAACTTGGATTACCACTTGATCTTATTGAAGAGTTCATTGAAGATTTTATTGCTCAAGCCAAAGAGTTTAGAGAAGATCTTTATAAATATCTTGAAGAGGAAGATTTAAACAACCTCCGTATTTTGGCACATAAATTAAAGGGTGTGGCAGCAAACTTAAGAGTAGAAGATGCTTTTGCAGTTCTTTCAACAATAAATACAGCAACAGATTGGCAAGTTATCCGTAAAAACTTAAATGTTTTTTATAAGATTATTGCGAAGTTAGATGGTGAAGAGATAGATTTAGAACATATTGAGGAAGCACCAGAGGTTGAAGATGATATGTTGGTTTTAGACTTTAAAGATGATGACGATATAAAAGAGCAACCAACATTAGAAACTCCATCTTCACCAGAGTTGAGTCTTGATGATGAAGATGACTTAAAATTAGAAATAGCACTTGATGATCAACCAAAAAAAGAGGCTCAAATTGAATTTGACAGAGCCGCTGCTGCTCAAGAGATAGGTATAGATTTAGAGACATATAACGAATTGTTTGAAGATTATATAACAGATGCTTTAGAACTTTGTAGTTCTATAAAAGAGCATATAAAACAAGATGATTCTACACAATGGAATCAAGAGGTAATTCAGCTAAAAGGGATGAGTGACAATATGAGAGTAAAACTTTTTACACAAGAGCTTGAGGTGTTGCTAGAGAGCTCAAGGCAGGATGAGGCACATAAGGCAATAGATAATATTATTTCAATAATCTCACAGATGAAGGTTTAAGATATGCAGTTAAAATTAAAAAACAGACTAAAACTTATTAGTCTTTTACCAATTACTTTATTGTTTTCGGTTACGAGTTACTTTGTGTATGATTCATATACAAACTATAAATCAGCACAAGTTTTACATGAGAGTCTTGTAGAAAATAGACTTTTAAATGAACTAGTAGATAATATCTCTCGTGAGAGAGGTATGACAGTTATGTATTTGGGTAATAAGTCACAAAATACTTTTAAATCTTTGGAGCAACAAAGATTAGTTGTTGATAAGATTCAAGAGAAGTATCTTAAGTATGTAAAAAATAATAAACTTGCAGACAAATCGCTTGATGAGGCTACAAAGAAAAGTATTATGGATCTTGAGCACTCTTTAGAGTCTATTGCAGATATTAGAGCACTTGTTGATGCTGGTGAAGCAACATTTAAAGATGCATATGAAACTGTATATGGAACAATTCAACGTAAGGCAATTCATAAACTTGAAGAGATGACGCAAAATCAAATTGATGATAAAGTAAATAATATCTCTTATTCGTATCTCTCTTTAGTAACTGCAAAAGAGTACACAGCAGAAGAGCGTGACTTTATCTCTTATGCTATTGCGAGTTCTAAAAAGTTAAATGAGGATGATCTCAATCTTTGGTTGGGTCTTATCTCTAAAGCAGATGCTGTTGAGTATAAAACACTTTTCAATAAAGATTTAGTTTCAAAGATTCAAGAAATTTTAAATGATGAAGATAACAAAGAGCTTTTTTCAGATATTAATATGGAAAGAGCTAATATGCTTATCTCTGCTCCAGATGGTGTGTATGAAACAAGTTCTAGTATCTGGTTTGCGATGCTTTCTGAGAAAGGTGGTGTTTTATCAGATATAGAAGATATGCTTTTAAATGCAATGGATAAACGTTCACTTGTTATTCAAGATGAAGCGATGAAGGTCCTTATTACATCTATTTCTATTTGGATTCTTAATCTTATTTTAGCAATTTTAGGATACTTCCTTTCAAATGAGATTACAAGAAATATTAGAAGTCTTGAGCACGTTCTTGCAAAAATTGCACAGGATGTTAGAGCAGGTGATGATGATATTATCGATATTGACCTTAATAGTGCAAAAGGAACACAAAGAGCATATGCACTTCTTGAGCGTGTAATTGATCAAACAAGACAAGATAAACTTGCAGCACAAGAGGCAAGTGAAGCAAAATCTATGTTCTTGGCAAATATGTCTCATGAGATTCGTACACCACTTAATGGTATTGTTGGATTTACTGAACTTCTTAAAGATACAGGTCTTCAACCAGAACAAACTGAATTTGTTGAGATTATTGAAAAATCTTCTGAAAACCTTCTTGAAATTATTAACAATATTCTTGACCTTTCAAAAATTGAGTCTAATAAAGTTGAGATTGAAGATGTTGTGTTTAATCCAATTGTTGAATTTGAAAGTGCTGTTGATGTTTATGCAGTTCGTGCAAGTGAAAAAGGTATCGATTTAGGATTCTACATTGATCCATCTCTTGAAACTCCTGTTAAAGGGGATCCAACGAAAATTAAAGAGGTTGTTATTAACCTTCTTTCAAATGCGGTTAAATTTACAGGAAATGCAGGTTCTATTTTTGTTGATATTAGAAGAATGCCATCGAATAACGAGGGAATTACAAGAATTCGTTTCCAAGTTAAAGATAGTGGTATTGGTGTTACAAGTGAACAAAAAGCGAAAATCTTTGAGGCGTTCTCACAAGCCGATACTTCAACTGCACGTAAATATGGTGGTACTGGACTTGGTCTTACAATTTCTAGTAACTTTATTGAGCTTATGGGTGGTAAACTTGATCTTGAGAGTGAACCAGGTCAAGGTACAATGTTCTTCTTTACACTCGATTTTGAAGAGGTAGATACTGGTGCAAAAGTTATTAGTGACAGAGGTGTTTACTCAAGTTACAAAGCACTTGTTCAAACATCACCACATAAAGTAAAACCACAAGAGGTATATTTACTTGAATACTTAGATTTCTATGGTATTAAATATACTAAGTTTAATGAACTAGATGAAGCAAAAGCTATTCAGGCTCAAGATCAACATGATCTTATCTTTGTTGATCATGAATATAGTTCTGAAAACGAGCTTGTAGAGTATGGTAAATTACCAGGTGAATTGGTTGTTCTTACAAAAGCAACATATATGAAACAGATTGATGGTTTAGAGATTAATATTTTTAAAACACTATATGAACCATTGAATGTTTCAAAAATGAAACAAGCACTTGAGGGCTATCATGGTTCAAAAGGTAATACAACTCCAGCGAAAAAAGTGAAAAAATTTAATGCTGAAACATCTAAATTTAAAGCAAATGTTTTAATTGCAGAAGATAATATCATTAACCAAAAACTTATTAAACGTACACTAGAAGATTTAGGTTTAACTGTAACTATTGCGTCTAATGGTCTTGAAGGTTTCCAAAAACGTAAAGATGGTAACTTTGACTTAATGTTTATGGATATCAATATGCCATTTATGGATGGTGTTGAAGCTACACGTGAAATTTTAGAGTGGGAAAGAGAGTTCGATCAACCACATATTCCTATTTTAGCACTTACTGCAAATGCACTTAAAGGGGATAGAGAGCGTTTCTTAGAAGCAGGGCTTGATGAATATACAACAAAACCACTTGTAAGAGATGAGATTATTTCACTTCTAAATATGTTCTTAGCTGATTTTATTGTAGATATTAGTGAAAATGGTGAAGCAAAAGAGGAAGAAAAACCTGCACAAGTTGAAAGTAAACCAAAACGTAAAATGAAAGTAAGTGGTGCTATGAGTGATGAGCCTGCTGCTGAAAAACCAAAACGTAAAATGAAAGTGAGTGGTGCATTAGCAGGTGATGAAGCTCCAGCACAAGAAGAAAAACCTAAAAAACGTCAGATGAAAGTTAGTGGTGCACTAGCGGGTGATGAAACACCAGCTCCTAAAGAGGAAGCGGCACCAAAAATGAAAGTAACAACTCCAGCTGAAGAGCCTAAAGTAGAGGAAACTCCAAAAGAGGAACCTCAAGAGGCTCAGGATTTAGATATTTTAATTGCTAAAAAAAGTAAGTTTGAAACAAAACTTTTTGCAAAAATAGTAACAAACTGTAACTATACATTTACAGCTGCAAATTCTGAAGATGAGTTAGAATCATTAGCATCTACAAATAACTATAAACTTATTATGGTAGATAGTGAATATCCAAACCTTGATTTAGAAAAAGTTGTAAAACTGTTAAAAGAGCATAACCCAGAAACTAAAGTTGTTCTTATTCAAGGTAAAGAGGAAGTCTCTTCCGATAAAGCAGCATTAGTAGATGAAGTAGTAACACAAAAAGTTACAAAAGAGGTTGCTCAAACTATTTGTGAAAAATATATTTAAGGGTAGAGAAGATGACAACAAGAGATGATTTAGTAGTACTTGCTGTAGATGATGATAAGATTAACTTAATGCTTTTAAGATCACTCCTTGCAAAGAGTGAGATTGTTATTGAGGTAATTGAAGTGATGAATGGTGAAGAGGCTATTAAGCAACTTAAAGCTCGTGATGATATCGATGTTATGCTTCTTGATATTATTATGCCAATTATGGGTGGACTTGAAACAATTCAAGTTGTTCGCTCAGATGACACTATGAAACAAGTTCCTATTATTGTTTTAACAACAGATGAAACAAAAAAAGAGGAAGCTCTTGAGCTTGGTGCGAACGATTTTATTATGAAACCAGTTCGTCAACAAGACCTTATTGAAAAAATGCAATCTGTTGTAGTAGACTAAAATAGAATTTTCTATTTTAGTTTACTTTTCCCTTCCTTTCCTGAACCAAGGATAAGAATGAAAATTATTTTTTATCTTCTTCTTTGTATAAATCTTTTTGGAGATACTCTTCATGTAGCTAGTGCCAAATGGCCTCCATATATTGAAAAAAAAGAGAAACAAATCTCTGGTATTAGTGTTGATATTATTAAAGAGATAGCAAAAAGAACAGGAGATAAGATAGATATTCGTATATACCCTGTAAAAAGACTTCAAAGACTTCTAAAATATAAAAAAATAGATATAAACTTTGCAGATGCAAAAGAGTGGAATAGTAAAGAAGAGCAAAAAAAGTATGTTTTTAGTGAACCTTATTTATATGTAAATGAATATATTTATTCTACACCAAACTTTAATAAAGTGATAACAAAAGTTTCAGATCTTTATGGTGAAAAAGTTGGTATTACAAAAGGGTATTATTATGAAATATTGGAAAAAGATTTTAATAATAAAAAGATTCTAAAGTATGAAATTACAACAAATAAAGGGTTGTTAAAATTACTTTTAAGAGATAAATTTTCATTAGCAATTTTTGATGATAAGCTTTTAGATTATCTTTTAAAAGGGAAAAAAAGTGATATGAAGCTTATTCAGAAAATGGAAGTAAGTAGTGTTGCTTTACGCTTAAAAATTTTAAACTCAAAAAAAAATATTCTTCCTCGAATAAACAAAGCAATTGAATCTATGAAAAAAGATCATACTATAGATGCAATTTTAGCAAAGTATAAAACTTCTAAGTAAGATTTATACTTTACTATTAGTTTAAATTTTAAGCCTCCTAGATGGATATTTTAATGTTATAATAATAACAATTTTTTATATAGGAGCTCGTTTGAAATTTATTCAAAAAATTATGTTTTATTTATTGATTATGCCAATAATATTATTTGCACAGCAACCTCTTGAAAAAGTCACTTTACAATTACATTGGAAATATCAGTTTGAATTTGCAGGATATATAGCAGCTAAAGAGAAAGGTTTTTACAAGGATGTTGGATTAGATGTAGATTTAAAAGAGTATCAATATGGTATGAATATAGAGGATGAAGTTTTAAGTGGAAGAGCAAATTATGGTCTGAGTGATTCTACAATTTTATTATCTTATCTTCAAGGAAAACCTTTAAGACTTTTAGCAAGTTTTTTTAAAAGATCAGCTTTAGTTATTGTAACAAAACCTACTATTAAGTATCCAAAAGATTTAATTGGTAAAAAAGTTATGGCAGATACTCCAAATATATTTAAGTTAAGGTTTAAGCCTATGCTTGATGCTCAAGGGGTAAAGATTCAAGATTTAAAACTTGTAAAATTAACATATACAATAGATGATTTTGCAGAGGGAAGAGTAGATGCAATGACTGCTTTTGTTACAGATCAACTTTATAAATTAAAACAACGAGATGTTAAGTTTAATATATTAGATCCAAGTGATTATGGTATATATATGTCATTTCAAGAGTTATTTACTTCTGCTAATGAGATTAAAAATCATTTTCTAAGAGCACAAAAATTTAAAGAAGCTTCCATAAAAGGTTGGGAATATGCACTAAATCATAAAGATGAAATAATCAATATAATAAAAACTAAATATGCACCAAGTTTGACAAGAGAACAATTGGAAAATGAAGCTATGGAGATATCCAAAGTAATGGTGCCTTATATTTATAAGATAGGTTCAATTGATAAAAATTATCTTATAAGACAAGCTGAACTTTATAAGAAAGAGTACAATATTCAAACAAATAGAACTATTGATACTTTTATTTTGGAAAAAAAACATATTGACTGGGCATTAATATTTAAAGTTATAGCAGGTATGTTTATAGTTATTGTATTTATTTTATACAATAACTATAAGTTAAAAGAAAAAGTAAAAGAAAAAACAAAAGATTTAGAAGAATTTGCTAAAACTTTAGAAGATAAAGTTGAACAAAGAACTTATGAACTAAATAAATCAAACAAAAAGATCAAAGACTCAATTCAATTTGCTTCTTTAATTCAACAAGCAATTCTTCCACAAGAAAATACGATAGAGAGATATGTAAAAGAGCATTTTACAATATGGCAACCAAGGGATATAGTAGG
>Ga0256828_1000338_pt1 | contig 32356 bp, 30 predicted proteins | sample CV88metaG_FD_185993 | JGI IMG/M metagenome (GOLD analysis project Ga0256828, IMG submission 185993) | Hydrothermal vent microbial communities from East Pacific Rise, Pacific Ocean - CV88 | ecosystem: Environmental > Aquatic > Marine > Hydrothermal vents | place: Pacific Ocean: East Pacific Rise...
ATGTATGATAAACAGAAAACGCATGTTTCTTTCCCAGTATTTCCAAATATTTTGCAAATTTCTTTAAAATCGTATTAATCTGTTCATACCCGATAATTGCCCTGAGTTGGGGAAGATTATCGATATCTATCAGCACCAAGGCCAGCATATTGTTTTCCAAATGTACTTTGGCATACAAGGCATTCATGTCGATCAAGGCCTGGGACTGATTGGGCAGACCGGTAAGTTTATGCCGGTAGGCGGCAATATCTTTCTCCTTTTCTTTTCTTAAATCGTGCATAATAATAATCGTATGCCGTTCACCATACCTGTTCTCTTCAGAAAAACTTTCAATATACAGATTGACAGGAATCTGTCTGTTCTTTCGTCCTGCCGGCAGCAAAGTCGTTTTAGGAAAGGCATGTACTTTGGCCTCTGGCAAAGCCTGCACCGTTTTTAAAAGGTCATCCAGAGGCTTCAGTTCTTTGTTGACCTCCACTTTTGGCATTGGCTGCAACGCTTTAAAGGCAAATCCTTCCATCAACCCCAAAAGCTCTGCCATACGCTTGTTTGCATATACTACCCGTTCATTTTCTAAAAGTATTAAAACAGCATCATCGGAAACATTAAATATTTTTTCAAATACACTCGTCTTATTCTCGATCAGTTTCCGATATTGTTTTTTCTCTCTTGCGAGAAAAAAAAGACGGACAGACAAAAGAATGAAAACAATGATGATAACTACATTGACTATGCTCCATTCCATTTGTATTCTCCTACTCTCTTTCTCTTATTTTATACATTGTACCATATTCCTATCTGTTCTTTCTGTCGTTTAAAACATTTCCATTATGATAGCTCTCTTTTGCAAGGCATAGTGCTTCCACTTTGACAGAGGCATTTTCAAGTATAAACTTTTCATCGATTTTCAAATCATCCAGTTCAACAGACTTTCCACCTCTGAGAAGATGTGCCCATCCCCGACGGCACTGTGATTGAGGATCGTTCATCTGCATTTTTTTAGCGGTGTAGAGCATATGCTGCTCTTTTTGCTGCAAGATCAAATGCATCGTATGGAAAAAATTATTTTGAAGTTCCGGAAGTTGGGAGGAAAAACGATCAAACTTGTAAGCAATACTCCGACTGAACTCCTCTTTCAAGCGTTTGAATGCCTGCTGCAATGCTTCTATTTGCAGGGAAGGCGATGCCCGAAGCAACATCTCTTCCCTATGCTTTACCTCTCTGGCCATCCGGTCTGTTTTCTGTACAACTGCCTCTTTCATACGTTGGGCATACTCATCCAGCAAATAAAGTATCTCCTGCTTATCCGGAAGGATCATTTCTATCGCGGCACTTGGTGTCGGGGCACGCAGGTCTGCTACATAATCACTGATCATAATATCCACTTCATGCCCTACCGCACTGACAACCGGTGTCTGCATCTCAAACAGAGCATCCGCTACAGATTCTTCATTGAAACACCAAAGATCCTCGGTACTGCCCCCTCCTCTGCCTACAACTACAATATCAACCCCCAGCCTGTCTGCATACTGCAAACTTCTTGCAATCTGAGAAGCCGCAGACTCTCCCTGCACCAATGTATCGACAATAAAAACTTCAAGCAGAGGCCATCGTTTTTCAATAATTTTAAGCATATCATAGAGTGCCGCACTCTCTTTTGCCGTAACCAACGCTATCTTTTCAATATACTTTGGCAGAGACTTTTTCCTCTGTGCATCGAAATAGCCTTTGGCTTTGAGTTTCTCTTTGAGCTGTTCAAAAGCCAGTGCCAAGGCCCCCTGTCCGTAAGGTTCTATTTTTACGGTCTGGAACTGATACTCTCCACGAGGAGTATAGACACTTATGGAACCTTCTACCACAATATGCATTCCTTTTTCTATGCGGAACTTCATCTTCGCTACCGATGAACGCCACATGACACATTTAATGGTACTTTTATCATCTTTGATACTGAAATAGAGATGTCCGGAAGTGTGATAGGTTGCCGAAGCGACTTCTCCTTCCACCTGTATATGCATAAATGTCGCTTCAAGAAGGGATTTGATCTTGATATTGAGGGAGCTGACGCTCATAAGGTTTGACATATTTACCCCGTAGGGTGAGCAATTACCCACCTTTTTTATATGTTATCTTTTTGGTGCTGTCAAAAGAGAGCACCATATATTATTTTTTCTGTGCTACCAGAAGTGTAGAGATTCCCATAGAGAACGATTTGGTATACTTCATTTCAAATCCTGCCTCTTCCAGCTCCTTGCTCAACATTTCCGTAGTCAGGAACTCTTCAATCGAATCCGGTAAATACTTGTATGCTTCATAGTTTTTGGAGATGAACCCGCCTACTCTCGGCAGTACATTTTTCATCCCGAAATCCACCACTTTATCCAGCAGGCCGCTTCTGTCCTGTTTGGTAAATTCCAAAATGACGACCAAACCACCCGGTTTCAATGCACGGTTGAACTCCTGCAACGCTTCTACGCGATCCACCACATTACGGATGCCGTAAGAGATGGAGATCACATCTGAACTTTCGTCTGCAATAGGCAGTGTTTGGGCTTTCCCTTCTATAAAATCTGCAAAATCCACTTTTTTTCTGGCAACTTCCAGCATCCCTACAGAAGGGTCTATTCCAACGAATTTCTCTATCTTGACACTGTTTTTGGCTGCCTGCTCTCTCCAGTAGATAAGCAGGTCCCCCGTACCCGTCGCAACATCGGTAATTTGTCCCAACGCTCTTTTATTCAGTATTTCAAAGGCTTTGTCACACCCTTTTTTACGCCACTGAATATCGATCCCCATGCTGAGTACTCTATTGGCTTTATCGTAGGTCGATGCAATATCATCGAACATCTCTACGATCTTCTCCTGTTTTGCCTCTTTGTCTGTCAGTTTTTCAATGCCCACTTTGTCTGCTCCATATCATCAGGTCTACATCTTTTTGTTCTTGATGCAAAAATTGTAAATTCATCTCGATATTATAGGATAATTGGTTAGAAGAGAGCTTAGGGGTTTGGTAAATCAGAAACCAATCTATCTTATCTTGAAGTGCCTGTAACATTCCCTCTCCCCCTTCTACCATAACAAAGGAAGGTTTTTTCAGAAAATCAAGATTGTTCTTCACGGTTACTTCCCGTTGCGGCACCTTAAAAAGCGGAATATCCCTATCGAAGCTCTCTTTTCTGGAATAGATCGCCACATGCGGTGCCCTGCCTTTGGAAAAGCGGCAATCAAGTGTCGGTCTGTCTGTACGTACCGTATTACCGCCTATCAGGAGCGTATTGCAGACTTCCCTTAAGCGGTGTACATGATGTAAAGAGCTTTGGGAACTCAAATACCCTCCCCCTATGCGCCCGTTGGTAGTCTGCGCCAGCTTGAAAAGTACAAAAGCACGCTCTTGCCAGATAATAAACGGTTCCAACAGACGTTTACACTTCTCTTCCAACACGCCTGTTGTCACATTCGTAAGCAGTTTCGCTCCTCCACCATGCCCCGCTATTGGGTCATATATGCCTATGACTACCCTCTTCAGGTGTAGTCTGTCCAGCAAAGAGGCACAGGAGGGAGTCCTGCCTCTATGAGAACATGGCTCCAGTGTCACATAGATACTGCACCCGCTGAAAAAACCTCTCGGCAACTCCAGTAAAAAATCATGCGCCTTTTGGGCATCGAAACGATCAAAATTGATGGTATTTTGTGAAATTGTTTCATAGGTACCAAGCAGTGCCAACACTTCGGCATGTGAAGTCCCCGCTTTTTTATGGGCTTCTATGGAGAGTATTTTACCATTTTGGGTAACCACAGCGCCGACAGCAGGATTTGGATAGGTAAGAAGTTGATATTTCCAGGCTTTGTCAAGGGCAAGCTGCATGTAAAATTCATCGTTCACAACAACTCCTTTTCCCATGTTTATTATCTCAGCGCTTTTGCCTTCGCAGATCGATTTGCTCCACCTCTCCGGTTTCGACCCTACAAACGACAAACTATTATCGTTTATTTAACCGGTCTCACCACTCGAAATAGGTTTTTGCCGTCCCTGTTTCACCATAGGTAAAACGTTCTTCACCATGTTTGGTCTCTACGACAAACCCCTCTTCGTCCGCACTTTTCAGTACACCTTTAACCCGTTCATGCCCGGGAACTTTTATTTTCACTTTCTCACCGACAGCATTCTGAAAATGTACCGGTTTTGTCAGTTTCCTTTCTATCCCGGGAGAACTGACTTCGAGCCTGTAGGGGCCATTCATAGGGGGATGGACGTCCAAAAAAGGAGAGAGTTCATTCGAAATGGTAGCACAAAGATCAAGTTCCACACCGCCTGTTCTGGTAATGTAGACGCGAAAAATCGTCTCATCGAACTCCGTGACCACTTCCGTATCATACAGTGCCGCACCGTTTGCTTCTACTATTTTGGCAATCTGTGAATCAAGATTCATCTTCATCTCCCTCTTTTTTACTGCTTATCTGCTTAAAAAGCGCTTCCATACGGCTCACTTTCTCAAGCTGCTCGTCAAATTCAAATGTAAACCGGGGTGCTTTGAACCAACCTTCACTCTGTTTACAGTGATTTTGAACATAGCCTGCAACTTTTCTAAGCTGTTTAAGGGCTTCACGCTGCTCCTCTTCTGTCAGAAACGATTTATCCAGATAAACTTTGGCATCACTTCTCCCTTTGGAACAGACCACATCCGTGACCAACAGTGCATTGATACGGCTGTCATCCAATGTCGCAAGTGCTTCCGGAATGATCTCTTTAAGCACAGATTCAACTCTATGGCGTTTGATCTCTTCTTGTGTCATTTTTTGACTCCTCAGTTATGGTACATAACGTATATCACATCTATGTGTGACTATTGGGTCGACACAGGGATCGACCCTTACAATGCATCTAGCATTTGATTACAATGTCACTTGCTCTTCAACATCCTTGAAGGTCTCTATGACATCACCCTCTTTGATATCGTTGAAGTTTTCAAGCATGATACCACACTCATACCCATTCTTCACTTCTCTTGCATCTTCATTGAAACGCTTGAGAGAAGCGATCGTACTTTCATACACAACGACACCGTCACGGATAAGCCTTGCTTTTGAATTTCTGGTAATCACACCGTCAGTGACCTTACATCCGGCAATCGTTCCCACTTTTCCTACAACAAATGTTTCACGTACTTCCGCCTGTCCTGTCACCTCTTCTTTGATCACAGGGCTCATCATACCGCCAAGCAGGGCTTTGACATCATCCAGAAGGTCATAGATGATATTGTATGACCTGATCTCGATCCCAAGCTCTTTGGCTTTTTTCTTCACCGCACCCGTAGGCCTTACGTTAAAGCCTAGTACAACGGCATGTTCGGAGGCATCTGCGAGTGTCAGGTCACTCTCTGTTACACCCCCCACGCCTTCATGGATAATATTGACTTTCACCTCTTCGTTTCTAAGTTTTGCCAAACTTCCTTTGATCGCTTCAAGAGAACCCTGTACATCCGCTTTAATAATGACAGGAAGAGACTTGAGCTGTCCTTCGGCAATCAGTGCGGAGAGATCATCCAGTGTCGCTTTCGTACTTTTTGAAAGCTGCTTCGCCCTGTCATATTCTGCACGTTTCTCGGCAAGTTCACGAACCTCTTTATCCGTATTCATCGCTACCAGTATCTCACCGGCACCCGGAACTTCATTCAGCCCTACGATCGCTGCAGGCGTACTCGGGCCTATCTCTTTAACGGATGAGCCGTCATCCAGCTTGATCGCTTTGATACGACCGTATGTTTTTCCGACGATCACATTGTCGCCTACATGAAGTGTACCGTTCTTGATAATCACATTCGCTACAGGTCCGAACCCTTTTTCCAGTGAACTTTCTACAACAACCGCTTTTGCTTTTCTTGAAGGGTCTGCATCCAGTTCCATTACCTCCGCCTGAAGCAAAATAGTCTCCAGAAGTTCATCTATCCCCATACCTGTATGCGCAGATACCGGAACAAACTCATACTCTCCGCCCCAGTCTGTCGCCATGACATCCAGTTCGGCAAGCTGTGCTTTGACATTGTCCGGATTTGCAGCCTCTTTATCCATCTTGTTGATCGCAACGATCAGAGGCACGCCAGCAGCTTTGGTATGTGCGATCGCCTCTTTTGTCTGAGGCATTACGCCATCGTCTGCCGCAACAACAATAATAACGATATCGGTTGCCTGTGCACCACGCGCACGCATTTCGGTAAAGGCTTCATGGCCCGGAGTATCGACAAATGTGATCTTCTTGCCGTTTTTCTCTACCTGGTACGCACCAACATGCTGTGTAATACCACCCGCTTCTTTGTCCGCTACTCTTGCAGAACGTATCTTGTCAAGCAGTGAAGTCTTACCGTGGTCGACATGCCCCATAATGGTAATGACGGGAGGACGTTCTACAAGATTTTCATCTTCCACCGCATCATAGGCCTCTGCATAATCAAGCTCATCAAGAGGGTTCATCGTAGTCACTTCTACTTCAAACTCTTCTGCCAGTATCTCTATCTCATCCTTGGAGAGGAAATCATTTTTGGTCACCATCATTCCCAGTGCAAAAAGGACTTTGACCACTTCACCGACTGAACGGTTCACTTTTTCCGCAAACTCATAAACCCTTACATTTTCAGGAATTTCGATAGAAGTGACAATCTCTTTACTTTCCTCTTTTACATACTTTTTACGTTTTCCGCCACGTTTGAGGGAACGTTTCTGCTGAGGACGGAAGACTTGCCTGCCTTTTGCCGCCCCGCCTGCTGCCGCTTCTCTTTTTTTCATCTCTTCTTTACGTTTCTGCTCCTGGCGCATCATCTCTTCATAAATATTCTTGTCAGAGAAGTCCAGCAAAACCACTTCTTCATCTCCAAAACCGCTGTCGATATCGCCACTCATGCTGTCATGATTGAAAATATCGATCTTCTTTCCGCTCTCCTTTGCCTGTGCCGGCCCTTTTTTAGGTTTTTTCTTGGCAACAAACGGTGTCTGCTCTCCCATAGAGATTTTTGTAGCTGCACGTACAGGAGCCGGCTTGGCCTTTCTGACGATTTTGATACCGCTTCTTGAAAGTACTCTTCGTTTCGGTTTCTCTTCACTATCTTCCGCAGGTTTTGGCGCAACGGCAGGTTCTGCTTTTTTACTGACTACAGAGATACCCTTCCGTTTTTTTACCTCTTTTACAACCGGCGGCTTCTCTTCCGCCTCTTTTTCTTTGGCAGGAGCCACTTCGGCAACTTCCGGTTCAGCTTCTTTCTCCGGTACCGGCACCACAGGTTCTTCCGGTATGGTTTTCCCCTCCTCTGCTTTAGGAGATGTCTCTTTTACAGGAGCTTCCGCTTCGATTTTCTCTTCCGGAACTTTCTCTTCTGTTTTCTTTTCGGTTTTTTTCTTTACCACCGTGACTTTGGCTTTGCTTTTCGAGTCTTTGAACCCCTTTGGCAAAGTACCGCTGATCGCATAATCGACCAGTACTCCGGCATTTTCCAGACTGATCGTACTGTTTGCCGCTTTCACGTCAAAGCCTAGTTCTTTGGCTTTCTCCAGCAGGTCTGCGTTCGATAATCCCGCTTCTTCTGCTATTTCTTGGATTTTAACTTTATCCATTATTGATTAACTCCTTTAAAAGCTTAGCAAAACATTTCTCATCTTTCTGAAAACGTTTCGCTAAGCCTTTGATTTTTTTTTCATCTGTACCGCAGATAGTGCAAAGGTAGAAACTTCTTCCCCTGCCGTCAAACGCTATAACATCTTTACCTTCTTGTTTGAGTCGGATCATTGTATTTTGAGGATGTCTGCTTCGACAGGCGATGCACATTCGTATGGGCTGTGATTTTTTCATGCGTATTATACCTAAAAAGAGATTAAGCCTGCAGCTTAATTTCTGGTGCTGACACCATTATTGTCCAAAGAGAGGATAAAAACCCTGAACTGAGGGAAACGTGCCCGTAATGACTGGGCGATCTTCTCTGCATCTTTATCGTAGGCAAGATTGAAGAAAGTCGAGCCCGATCCCGAAAGCGTACTCATGAGCGCACCGTGTTTCAATGCCAGTTTCTGCACATCGAAAAGCTCCGGCATCATCTTCATACGCCTTGCCTGATGCAGTTTGTCTTTTGAAGCGATTCTCAACAGGTCCCATGACTCACTCATAAAAAGCGCCGTCATATATGCCGCCCGGGAAAGAGAATATACCGTCTCCTCTTTTTTATACATCTTTGGAAGAACTGTACGAGACCTGGCAGTGGAAATGGTACGGTTTGGCACAACAACTACAGCGCGGAGATAATCCGGCATACGCCGTTTTTTGCTATACACACGGTCCTTTTCGATACAGGAAACATTGAATCCTCCCATTACTGCCGGTGTAATATTGTCCGGATGGTGTTCGTAACGTAACGCCTGGTTCAGTATTTCACGTTTGTTATATCGTACTCCAGCCGCAGTATAGGCACCGCTCAATGCCGCCACAATAACTGCGGAAGAGCTTCCCAGCCCTCGTGAGATAGGTATTCGGTTGTGAAACTCGAATCTGAAGTTATCCATTTTTCCGGAAAGGCGTTTATAGTTTTCGTTGAAAATACTTAAAAAAAGAGAATTCTTTTTGATCTTCGGGTTGTCTGCACCTTCTCCGTGTGTAGAGATACTCAGAAATTTTGAAGGTTTGATAATGATCTCGTTTCTCAAGTCCACTGCAAGTCCCAGAGTATCAAATCCCGGTCCCAAATTTGCGCTGGTAGCTGGTACGCTTATAAACATTTTTTTCCGCTTCTTCCGTTAAACAGCCGGCAGTATATACTCAGGTACTGATTCTTCATCTATTTCAAGATCATGAATACTTTGAGGCAATATAAACTCTACATTGGCCGGCTGTTCAAATTTTTTTGTAATTATAGTCTCTTTTTCCTTGATAAAATAGAGGTTTCCCACCGCTTTGACAGGTTGGCCTCCATTTACTGCAAAAGCACTGCATCCAAGACATTTGATCCCCCGTACTATCTCAATGGTCTTGATCGTGATATAAGCCAGTTTGATCGCCATATATGAACCGGGACCGCGGGTATATATGATTTTGGAAACATTGTAGCGTTCCATACACGATTCCAACAGAGACAGGAGAATATCGGAAGTCTTTTCCGTACTGGAAAGCGTATCGGTCAGTTCTCCATCTTTATATACCCCGACAAGAAGAGGTGAAGCGATCGGAACGACAAGCAGTATATATTCAGGCGAAGCTTTTTGCAAACTCTCTACTTTGTAGTGCCTCGACCGCAACAAATTCGTAATTCATACTGTCCGAAAGCAGTTTTGATGTCAACTGATAGTTTAGATGGTGGCTTCCTGCAAATGATTCATATCTGCCGAGTATATTGTGTCCAGAAACCATCATATCTCCCATTGCATCCAGGATTTTATGCCTGGCAAATTCATTTTCGAAACGCAATCCTTCCGGATTGAGTACTTTATGCTCATCCAGCCCTATGGCATTTTGCAGTGTTGCGCCAAGAGCTAGATTCTGGCTTTGCAGATATTGTATATCTTTTGCAAAACCAAACGTTCTCGCCCTAGCTATCTCTTCTACAAAATTTTCTGTACTGAACTCAAACTTTTCACTCTGCTCTCCGATTACAGGGTGGTCAAATTTAATCCTGAAATCGAAAAGAGCGCTTTTGGAAGGCAGTAGCCGGACAAATTTATCTCCATCCTTTATCTCAACGGGCTTTTTGACACGGATAATTTTTTTTGCACTTTCCTGCTCCCGGATCCCCGCTTCATCCAGAAGAAGGCAGAATGAAATTGCAGAACCGTCCATAATAGGCATTTCATTGCCGTCAACGATCACACGCATATTGTCAATCCCATAGGCATAGACCGCAGAGAGAAAATGCTCGATTGTAGAGATATACCCCTTTTCATTTCCTATTACCGTTGCCATACGTGTATCGATGATGGAGTCGGGGGAAAGAGGAATACGCATTGCCAGGTCTTCGCGGTAAAATACGATACCTGCATCTTCCGGCAGCGGTTCCAGTCTCAATTTGATCGGCTCGCCTTTATGCAATCCTATGCCTATCACTTCAACAGGTTTTCTGATCGTTCTTTGTTGCATATGCCACATCCTCCTTCCGCAGTTTCGATACTGCAAATGTACATACTATTTAGCTGTACCCACTCCATTTTAACGCATATTATACTATAAAATATAGCATTTACCAAATTTTATTGGCAAAAACTACTTTTGTTTACCGGTAATAATTCTGTCTGCCTCATGAAATACGTTGTCTATAAATTTGGCAATCCACTTCTTGTCGAACCACTCAACCGGCCTTACTTCAATCCCCTGTACAAGTATGCCAAAATGCAGGTGGTCTCCCAATGCCAGTCCTGTTTTGCCTGTCTTGGCGATGACTTGCCCCGCATGTACCTCATCACCCTCTTTGACCAGCAGCTGGGAACAGTGCCCATAAAGTGTGTAGAGACCCAAGCCATGGTCTATCATAGGCATATTTCCGTAAATACCGTTTTCATCCGCAAATACAACTTTACCCGGATTTGAAGCTTTGATATCCGCCATACTGTTACTGGCAAGGTCGTAACCGACATGGTAGGATTCTGATACAATATTGTCTTTGCTTCCATAGTAATAATATCTATGGTCACCGAAACTCGCTACTTTCTTTCCATTCCTTAGAGGGTAGAATTTTTTGATCTTCCATGAATCCAATATTTCATCTGAAACTTTTTTGCTCAATTTATGAATCAGTGCTTCATTTTTCAGGCGCATCGTTTCATTGATAGCTTTCAGCTTTTTGAGTTTATCTGTAATCTCCGCATACTCCGGGTCGCTTGATGCCAAATCTGTGATCTTGCCGTCAATGAACTTATCTGTCGCATGAATGTAGGAAGTCTTGTATTTTGGATTGCCATGGTAAAACGGTATATGCACTTCCCGCCTGTTTTTCGCAAGGTCTGTTGCAATAATCTTCGCATCAAACGAGTTATCTTTAAACGGCCAGGCAACCAATACGGCATAATACCCCTCTTTTTTATAGGGCTGCGGCTTGAATTTGTGTTTATTGGCAAGGATATAAAGCTGATCCATATTTTCATCTTCCGCCTGAAAAACGACCAGAGCGCTTCCCCCCTGATTGATCATACGTGAATTAGCCAGAATATTGACATTGGGACGTTTATAGTCAATATTGACAATAAACGTTTTCTGCGCACTGTTGCCGCTTAAATTCCACAGGCTGCTATCAGTAACTTTGACTTTAAGCGTAAACTGTTTTGCACGCGGGTTGAGTATCTTGCCTTTCGGATACTTCACCAGAAGCGTCTGTTCTTTGGGTTTGTCAGAGAACATACCCTGTCCGACGATCACACTTTTGCTACCGTCACTCAGTATCAGTTCATAACTTTTCAGTCCCGTATTGTCTTTCAGTTTTATGACAAGAGGGTCTTTGCGGTTCCAGAAAAGGTTCTGCGGACCCACTATTTCTGGCTTTACCCGCTCGAACTCAGGTGCTTTGTACACATAGCCCGCACCTGCTCCCAAAGCTATCAGGAGGAGTAGTGCGACGATCATTCCGCCTCTGCCTTTACTACTTTTTTTTCTTCTTCTCATCCAATATCCCTAACTGTTTTATTTTTTCTAAAATTGTATCTATACTTTCTTGTAATCCGCTTTTTTTGAGTGTAAATCCGGCTGCCACCCTGTGCCCGCCTCCACCAAAATAGAGTGCGACTTTCGAAACATCCACCACTTTACTTCTCAGTGAAATACGTATGCCGTCGGGCATCTCCATGGCAAAGAGGGCCACCTCTACAGTTGCCAGTGACCTTGCATAATCTACAATACCGTCCATATCCGGCATGGTGGCACCGGTCTGTACTATGTCCTCCTGTGTCACACTCAAAACCGCGATCAAAGCATCTTCATGCAGTGTCAGACTCCTTAACGCCCTCTCAAGAATCCGAAATGAGCTCAATGAGCGTCTCTGAGTAAAATGTTTGGCAACAAGATCCGGTTTGGCTCCTGCCGACACCATGTCAGCCGCCGCATAAAAAACCTTTTCATTGACATTGGATGTCGTAAAATAGCGGGTATCGGAAAGCAATGCTGCATAAAAGCAGGTCGCTGTCTCTGCATCTATTTCATAGAGAGATCCAAACAGTTCAAATGCAACCTGCGATGAAGCCGCATAGGCCGTATCGACAACATTGACACTACCATACAGGGTATTGCTCTGGTGATGGTCTATGTTTATAATATCCCTTCCTTCCACTCCAAAACCCAATCTGTCCAGGCTTCCGCAGTCACAGGTGATGAGCAGACTCTCCTCATACTCTATTTTCTGCTTGATCTTCCCAAATCCGTAAAGGAAATCAAGATATTGTGGCAGGGCCCTCGACCAGTTAGCCACTTCGACCTTCTTGTCTGTATGTTTTCGCAGCAGTGCATAGATCCCAAGTGCCGTTCCCACTGCATCTGCATCCGGATTCATATGTGAAAGGATCGTTATTGCATTTGCTTCTTCTATTTTCTTTGCAACTTCCTCATAGGGAAAGTGTTTTTTTTTCAATGGCTTTTTTACCTTTTTTTACTATACATTAAGAGTATTAGCTTTTTATTACCCGGTACTTTCTACTTTCATAGAGAGGTCTATCCAGTTCGCCTGGTGGATAATACTGCCTGAGCTGATGGCATCAACACCTGTTTTGGCAATGGAACCGATCGTTTCAAGCGTAACATTTCCACTTGCTTCAAGCAGAATATGGGGGTAGTGTTCATTCCTGAATGAAACGACTTTTCTCGTCTCTTCCATACCCATATTGTCGCACATGACAATATCTGCCCCGGCTTTCATGGCACGCTTCACCATCTCCATACTTTCACACTCTATCTCCACTTTGGAAGTAAAGGGGATCTTTCTACGGACTTCTGCCATAAATGCATCCAGGTCATCGATGGTTTGCAGATGCGTATCCTTCAGCATCAGGCAGTCATCGAGCCCCATACGGTGGTTAAGTCCTCCGCCGCAACGTACGGCATATTTTTCAAACTCCCGAAGCAGAGGACGTGTTTTACGGGTATCGAGCAGTTTTACCCCTGTCCCTTCGATGGCTTTGACATACCGGTTTGTCAAAGTAGCGATAGAACTGGCATGTAATGCGATATCAAGGATAGAGCGTTCCAGAGAGAGAAGTGTTTTGGAATCTCCTTCGATAAAAAGAAGTTTTTCCCCTTTGTTGAAAGGTTGGCCATCTTCCACTTCCCATGTCAAATCAAGGCTATACATCCTTGCTGCCACAGCTATATACTCATGGCCGGCAAAAACCCCATCACTTTTGGCAACAATATAGGCACGTATCTTTTTACTCTCACTGATACGGGAAAAAAGATCACCCCTTCCCACATCTTCTGCAACCATTTGTTCAATAAAATTTTCTTTTAGCATTTTGCTCTCTTTTCTCTTTTTCTCAAAAAACGGTACCTCGCGTAGGTATGGTTTACCACCGTAAAACAGGATTCCATATCAAGCAACCTTGGAAACCGGTGGGCTGAAGCCCACCCTACACAATATGGCATGTAGATTTTGATATTTATTTGACTGCCAACATCCTCTCCAATGCCAGGTTGGCATATTTGACCGTATGCGCATCTACTTCTATCTCATTCACTGGATTACCATCTTCAATAGACTTCAAGGCAAAATAAAGATCTTCCACTGTAGTCTCGTTCATGGTCGGGCACTCAGGTTTTGTCGAGGAGAGGACATACGTATTGCCCTCTCTCATTCTATTGACAAGATTGTACTCCGTACCAATGGCTACTTTCTGCTCGGGATCGAGGTCGTTCACATATTTGATCAGTTGTGAGGTAGAGCCCGAAAAATCCGCAGCCGCCACGATCTTTGGATCACACTCCGGATGTACCGCTATCTTGATACCCGGATACTTGTTGCGGTAAAAAGCGATATCGTCAAGCGTAAAAAGCTGATGTACGGAACAAAAACCGTTAAAGCAGATAATGTCGGCATCTTTCGGATCACACTCCCCTTCACCGATAATACAGGATTTCAACCCCATCTCAATAGCAAAATTCTGCCCCAGGCACCTGTCAGGGACAAAGAGTATCTTCTTCCCGCTCTCCAGACCTTTCTCTATAATCTTGAAAGCATTTGACGAAGTACAGACAAGCCCGCCCATCTCTCCTACTTTTGCTTTGACGGAAGCATCCGAATTGATGTAGGTGATAGGCAGAATATTCTCTTTGGAAATACCGCGTTCCACCATATAGTTTACCGAATCGTCAAAATAGCTTGTATCTATCATCCGTGCCATGGCACAATCTGCCACTTTTGGCATCAAAACCCGTTTCTCCGGTGCAATTACTTTGACACTCTGCCCCATGAAACCAACACCACAAAAAACCACCCACGGGTTTTCATCCGCTTTGCATTTACGGGCAAGTTCCAGGCTGTCACCGGTTATATCTGCCATTTCAAACACTTCATCACGCTGATAGTAGTGCGCAACAACCGTTACGTCTAACTCCTCTTTGAGCCTCTTTATCTCAGATTTATAATCAATACGCATACACATCCTTCATAAATTGTAGCTATTTTATCAAAATTCGGTTAAAATTGCACTAACAATAATCCCAAATCTCGAAAAGGGTATGAAGGAAAATCATGAATCTAAATCTATTGCTCTACCTTGCAGCCTATCTGATTGCCGGTATTCCGTTCGGATACCTGCTGGCAAAACAGTTCGCAGGCGTAGATATCAAAAATGAAGGCAGCGGGAATATCGGTGCGACCAATGTACTGCGCGTGGTCAAGGCACACGATGCGGCACTTGCCAAAAAACTGGGCGCAGCGACACTTTTTCTCGATGCGGTCAAAGGTATTGTAGTCATTCTGATAGCCAAACTGCTCGGCGCACCCGAAAGCGTACTCTGGACTATTGCCGTACTGGCAGTCGTAGGGCACTGTTTCTCCGCTTTTCTGTTTTTTGAGGGAGGCAAAGGCGTTGCAACAGGTTTTGGTGTCCTGCTCGTGATGATGCCCGTCCCGGCACTGATCGCCATAGCAGTCTGGCTCGGCGCGGGGAAAGGGCTGAAGATCTCTTCTCTCTCGTCCCTTATTGGACTTGCCGCGTTTATCATCGCTTCCTATATCATCTATCCGGAAGTACCCGGCATAGGATCACATGCGCCTATCTGGATTATCTCCATGATTATTTTATATAAGCATATTCCAAATATTATAAGGCTCATCCGGAAAGAAGAGGGAAAAGTTTAGATGAATATAGTGATCGAAGCGCTGGAGTGCCATGTTATTATCGGCTTGCTTGATTTTGAAAGAGAACATACCCAACGTGTACTTGTAGATCTGCGGCTTACCTACAACTACAGCACTGAGACATTCATTGATTATGCCGACCTGGCGCTGCTTATAGAGAAAGAGCTGAAAGAGAAACGTTATGAACTTCTGGAAGATGCCCTTTTAGGGGTCAAAGCGGCTATATGCAGAACCTACCCCCATACACAGGCACTTTCCCTGAAAATAGCGAAACCCGATATCATATCCAACTGTTCGGTTGCCCTGAGCGACTCCTGGACTTTTTAAATACAATTTCAAAAAAACTTTCAGAAACCTTAATTTTTATGATATAATATTAAAGACAACTTAAAGAAGGTAAGGGGTTACATATGAGAGTATTGATCATAGAAGAAGATGCAGGAGTTGCCAAAACGCTTTCCCAGTTACTGACTGAGAATAATTATCAGTGCGATGTAGCAGAAAATCTCGGAGATGCAAAATATTATCTTGACATAAGAAATTATGACCTGGTTTTGCTTGGATGGGATGAAGGAGGCAATAATGATATTGCACTTATAGCCGATATTAAAAAGGACGCCCATAAAACTTCCGTGATCGTACTCTCGGAACGCAAAGACAAAGAGAGCGAGATAGAAGCCCTGCGTGCAGGTGCGGACGACTTTATAAGGAAGCCTCTCGATAACGATATCTTACTTGTACGTATCGAGGCGAAACTCCGTTTTGGTGCTTCCAACATTATTGAAATAGAAGATCTCATAATCAATCCGGAAGAGGAAAAGATTATCTATCAGGGCAATGAGATCGAGCTGAAAGGGAAACCTTTTGAAGTCCTTACCCACCTTGCAATGTATAAAGACCAGATTGTATCCAAAGAGCAGCTTCTCGATGCCATTTGGGAAGAACCTGAACTTGTAACGCCAAATGTCATAGAAGTTGCCATCAACCAGATACGCCAGAAGATGGACAAACCACTCGATATTACAACCATAGAAACTGTCCGGAGACGCGGTTATAGATTTTGTTTCCCCAAAAAAATCTCTTAAACAGAGTGCCAAAAACCTGCAGGGGGGAGTGCCGAAACGCCTCCCTCCCCTCCAAATACCACACTAAAAATAAATTTTACCCTCATATTAAATAAAGCATAAGCTTTGTTGGGTTATAACTCGTATTAAATAATTCAACCGAGCCTGTTTTCAGAAGCGAATACAGCTCAGACAGAGGATAGAATGGCCCTTTTAATAACCGATGAATGTATAGCATGCGATGCATGCAGAGAAGAGTGTCCAAACGAGGCGATCGAAGAGAATGATCCTATCTATATTATCGACTCAGACCGATGTACGGAATGTGTCGGACACTTCGATGAACCTCAGTGTATCGCCGTATGCCCCGTAGACTGCATTATTTCAGATCCTGACAATGTAGAGAATATAGACGAGCTTAAATTTAAATTCGAAAAGCTTCAAGAGGAAGAGTAAAGTATAAGTTATGGCAAAACGAACCGCAATCATCGATATAGGTTCAAACTCTGCCAGACTTGTTATTTTTGAAAAAACCAGCCGTTACGGTTTTCACCTGATATGCGAACAGAAATCCAAAGTTCGCATTGGGGAAGGCGCTTACGAGAAAAACGGTTATCTCCAGCCTGTAGGCATTAAACGTGCCTTTTTAACACTTAAATCCTTTTTACACACCATTAAAAAATACCAGGCACGCAAAACTGTCTGCGTTGCCACTTCTGCACTCAGAGATGCTCCCAACGGCGATCTGTTTGTCCAGTGGATAAAAAAAGAACTTGGACTCGCTATTAAGGTCATTGACGGCAAAAAAGAGGCAACCTACGGTGCAATAGCCATCAAGAACCTTCTGCCCATAGAACATGCCGTCACCATCGATATTGGGGGCGGTTCTGCAGATCTCGCACTGATAGAAAACGGACATATCACGTCTACATACTCTCTGGATATCGGTACGGTCAGGCTAAAAGAACTCTTTTTCGACAAAGAGTGTTCAAGGGAAGAGGCTTATACCCTTGCAAAGAAGTATATACTGCAAAAACTTGACAACATGCCGGAAGAGTTCAGGGCAAAAGTGGCTGTAGGTATCGGAGGTACGGCACGTACGCTCAGCAAAGGTATCATGAAGCAGACAGGCTATCCTCTCGACAAACTTCATGCCTTCTCCTACAAAGTCAGGGAGCATCAGGCATACTTTGAAGAGATTACCCGCTCCAGTGCAAAACGGCTGAAACGTTTCGGGCTGAAAAAAAACCGTTACGATACCATCAGGGAAGGTACGCTTATCTGGTTGGAGATACTGGAACACATAGGTGCAAAAAAAGTCATCACCAGTTCTGTCGGTGTCAGGGAAGGCGTTTTTCTTGAACAGATGCTCAGACACGAAAACTATACATTCCCAAAAGAGGTCAATCCAAGTGTAACATCGCTTCTTGACCGCTTCAAAACTTATGTAAATATTACATCGAAAAAGAGGCATAAACGCAAGCTTGCAACTGCTCTGTACGAAATACTGCAAACAGAGATCAACGACGGTGCCAAATATCAGAAAGAGCTACAGACAGCGCTTAAACTCTCCAACATTGGCAAGACCCTGACAATCTACCGATCACACCAACATGCATTTTACATCGCAATGCAGGAACTTAACTACGGCTTTACCCACAAAGAGATCCTGCTGATCTCTCTGTTACTCAGGATGCACGGCAAAGAGCTTCTGCATAAACCACTCTTTCAGAGTTTTGCTTCCATGCTGCCTCCCAAACAGGATCTTTTATGGCTCAGTTTTATCTATACTCTCTCTATTTTTTTACATGAAGCATCCAATGATGCAAAAATAAGTTTCTCCTACAGCAACCAAACGTTACATATCTTTTCAGACAAGCCGCTCTATTTGGCAAAAGAGAAGATACGGTCACTGGAAAAGCCTATACCGTTTGCAATCATTATCGATGATGAGGAAAAAGTACCAAAATTTAAAAAATTGGGGATATCGTAAGGGCAGATACCTGTGTACGCCCTTCCAGGAGGGTACGCGCCAGGGGGAAGATCCCCCTGAGACCTGTATGTCTAGAATTTCGTTCCCATAGAGAATTCAAAGACAGCGGTTTCATCACCCGGTTCATCATCGATCGGGTATGCGAAGACAAGGTTTATCGCCCCAAACGGAGATTGCCATTCAATTACAGCACCTGTAGATGACCTTGAAATTGAACCTCCAAGATCAGTCGGCCTACCCCCTATTCCACGTTCTTGTCCAGCTTTCAATATACCATAATCATAGAAAAAGGCCAAACGCATTTTTGCAGCTTCCGAAAGAGGAATACTTGCTTCAACCGTTCCTGAGGCTCTTTCGGTACCACCAACTCTTAAAAGGTTTCCATTTGAAGGATCTATAATAGTCTGGGAAAGGGAATATGGGTCATATCCTCTTACTGATCCAATACCCCCCATAAAAAGCCGTTCTGCAATAGGAATATATTGATCGTCCTGTGAAATCAATTTTGTATATCGGGCTTTAAACCTTAAAATCAAATCATAATCAATCATATCTTCCAGACCATAATAAGCACCAAACTTTGCATGTACTTTTGTAAAGTTATCAAAATCAGTATAAGTTCTTAACTTTGCAAGGTCATTCAAATCTCCATCCATTTGGGCAAACTCAAGATTTAAAGCTGCTATATATCCTTCCCTTGGAAGATAGTAATCATCTGTATTATCAAATTTGATACTTGCAAACCCAGAAAGTTTTTTATACTGGTCATTATAAAGCAAACGTTCTGCCGTACTACTATAATCATCATTGTATTTAGACTCATTGTCTACATACCCTATACCCACAGAAGCGTAAAAGTGTCTATAGAACTCCCTTCCTAGGTTTAAGGAGCCACCCAAACTGTCTTCAGTATAGTCGATATATTCATACTCTCTCTTATAAAGATTCAATCCCAGGCTGTATTTGCTGTCCCATACTTTCGGATTGACAAAAGAGAGGTTGTAACTTTGTGAAATTTTTGAAATATCGAATCCCAAGTTCCCTGTGATCCCTGTACCGAAAAGGTTTTTGTCCGAGATACTGGCATTGACCATGAAACCTTCATAGCTTCCATATCCCCCACCAAGCGAGATACTTCCTGTCGATGCCTCTTTTACTTTGACAAGCAGGTCGACTTCATCTGCCGATACCCTCTGGCTCTGAATATCGACCTTATCGAAGAAACCTGTTCTTCCCAACGCATTTTTACTGTCTTTAAGATCTGTCGCATTGAAATAATCCCCCGGTGCAAGGTAGATATATCGGCGGATAACCCTGTCTTTCGTATTATCGTTTCCGGAGATCAGTACATCATGGATCTTCACTTTCTCTCCCGGGCTGAGGATATACTGAATATTGACGATCCCCTTCTCAGGCTCTTTATGCATTTGGGGAATCACTTTTGCATATGCATAACCAAGATTTCCTGCCGCTTCCTGGATCATTTGCATATCCTGACGCATCTTCTTAATGTTGAAAACCCTTCCTTCATGCAGCTTAAGGTCATCGACAAGAGCCTGAGAATCCAAACCTTTGACATCTTGTGAAAGCGTCACTTTGCCTACCTCATACTGTACGCCCTCTTTGATCTGGTAATCTATCTCCGCTGTGTAGGAACTGTAGTCGACTCTCATCAAAGGTTTGCTGACTTCTGCATCCAGATACCCATATTTCATATAGGTCTCTTTGAGCCTGTATGCGTCATATTCAAGCTGGTCGACTTTCACTTCACCGTTATTGAGGAATGGTATCCACCCGAGGAAATCCTCTTCTTTGTTCACAAGGTCTGACTCAAGTTCACCAGGGCTCAGCTTTGACGCTCCTATAAAGTTGATCTTCTTGATCTTGATCTTTTCACCTTTATTGACATTGAATACAACCGAAACCGCTTCATCTCCTATGGGAGTTGTCTTGACATCGATAACGGAATCGTAATTCCCTTTACTCTCAAGTTTTGCCATAAGCAGTTTTTTCGCATGTTCTATGCGCGCTTCATCGTAGAGATCCCCTTTTTTGATACCTATTCCTTCCAGCAGCTGCTTTGCTTCATCACCCGAACCGTAACCTTTTACTTCAAGGTTGGCGATGGCTACTTTCTCTTTGAAGTGGTAAATCAGCGTACCTCCCTTCCTGTCTACCCATACATCTTCAAAATAGCCCTGTTCAAAAAAGTTTTTGATCGATTCGTCGATCTTTTCACTGTTCATTTCATCTCCGACACGGATACCGGCAATTTCCATGGCCATACTGGGGGAGAGGTGCACAAGCCCGTCAAATTTGATCTGTGTCACTTTTTGTGCCATTGCCAAAGTACCCAACAGCATCCATAAAAGAATCATTTTGAAAAGAGCATTTTTCTTTATCATTGTCAAACCTTAATATATTTTGCTAATATTTTATCTTTTTTTCAATAAGAGACTCATAACAAACAAATAAATCATGCTATAATCATCGGACAATCTTTATCTGCATAGAGACAAAGGCATACAATGGAAATGAAAAAAATCGGTATTATCGGCCTTGGGCTTATGGGCGGTTCTTTGAGTATTGCTCTGCGTAATACATCTGACAAACTGTATTTTATAGGGCTTGACCACAATCAACGGCATTGCTCCCAGGCACTCTCGTTGGGATTGGTCGATGAAATCGTCCAGTCGCTTGACGAGATCACACATTGCGATATTGTTTTTCTGACCATTCCCGTTGATGGAATTATCGCTGTTTCCCGCCAGATCAAAGCATTAGACCCCAAATGTACGGTCATTGACCTTGGAAGTACCAAGGAGAAGATATCCAACGCTATCCCGGAAAAGATAAGAAAAAATTTTGTTACCGCCCACCCTATGACAGGGACAGAAAAATTCGGTCCGTCTGCCGCTGTTTCAGATCTGTACAAAGATAAAGTGGTCGTACTGTGCGATATTGAAAAAAGTGGAAAATACCAGCAGGAGGTAGCAAAAGAACTCTTCTCTAAAATCGGGATGAAACTTGTTTTTATGGGAGCCAGAGAGCATGACCGGCATGCTGCATTCATTTCCCATATGCCCCATGCCCTCTCCTACGCACTTGCCAACTCGGTAATGAAACAGGAGGATTCAGAAAGTATTGTCGCTCTGGCGGGCGGAGGGTTCAAAGATATGAGTCGTATTGCCAAATCTTCCCCAAAAATGTGGGAAGACATTTTCCGGCAAAATCAAACCAACCTTATCGAAGCCATAGAGGCGTTCGAGACAGAACTCAAGGCCTGCCGGCATATGGTTGAAAATGAAGAGTGGGAGGGGCTCAACCAATGGATGCAGGAGGCCAACACCCTGCACGACATACTATAGCCTGTACCTGAATGTCGCTATCACTTCCACTTTTTTCCCAATACTCTTTTCAACAACCTCTTTAAGCAGCTTTTTCTCCTCCGGGGAGAGAATACCGCTGGCAATTACCTCGCAGCGTACTTCAAGAATTTCATTGCGTTGAATCAGCTGGATATGCGACAGTTCCACCTCCTGTTTATGGAGTGTCAAGTGAATGTTGGCAAGGGTTTTCTGAATGGCGATATTCTCTTTCATCTTTTCAAAAGAGTGATAAAGAGGAATAGCCACCAGAGCCGATATCATCAGCCAGGTAAATATCCCTCTTCTGGCTATACGGATGGGTGAATAGCCTAAAACCATAAAGGTTAACGCCGCGGCAAATACGATACCTACCAGATTGGTCAGGAAAAGCAGAAAAGCAGAACTGAACATATGCCATTCAGACCATCCAAGCCCTATTCCCGCTACAGCAATAGGGGGTACCAAAGCCACTGCTATCGCCACTCCGGCAAGAGAACCTGTGATCTTCTCATTGCTTTTGGCATAGGCGGCAGCCATACCTGAAGCAATTGCCACAAAAAGATCCAGTGTCGTAGGGGAAAGCCGTCCTGCCATCTCAGGAGTCATCTTCTCGATAGGGATAAAACCGGCAATGGCAGCCGCAGTCAGCAGTACAGAGAGTACGCCAACAGCAATTGTTTTTGCAGCAAAGAGTTCCAGGGTACTGTCCTGCCGCAATACACCCATACTCAAACTGACGATAGGCTGCATTAGAGGGGCCAAAAGCATCGCACCGATAATCACGGAACTCGAATTGATAAAAAGTCCGAATGTCGCTATCATCGTTGCAAGGATCAGCAAAACCATAAACGTACTGCCCAACCGGCTCTCTTCCCTCAAACTGGAAAAAAGGGAAGCATACTGTTCACGGCTGGCATGGGAGAAAAGGGGAATCGCTTTTGCCAGATAGGTTGCACTCTCTTCATCTCCAGGGAGGTGGTCTATCTTGACACTGTTCTTTCCTTGTACATCCGACCCCTGTTTCTCCCAAAAAGTCTCCCCAACACTTAACCGCAAACTCTCTTTTGTACTTCTGAGACGTACCGGTGTTTCAAAACGGACAGACGAATCTACCAATACTCCAAGCGGCCTCTCTGTCTCCACTGTCAGCCGGGAACTTCTGACATATCCGAGAGAACGTGGCAGATATTCCTGTTTCCAGCGTGAAACCAGTGCATGAAAAAGATAACCGACATATTGTAGCATGGAAACCGGGGCCATAATCAGCAAAGAGAGCTTCCCGTCTGTTGCATTGATCTGTGGGGCAATAAGCTTTGAAGCGAATGTACCGTTATGATACTCCATCCCGACAAGACCTACCGCCGAAACTTTCACCTCCTTCTCATTCTCATCTGTCAGGGTAACACGGGTATGGCGCAAACGTCTGACTTTGCGAAGTGTATGGAAAAAAAGTTTAATCCGCTTAAAAATATTTTGGTTTCTCAAAACGGTATCGTAGGTATCCAAAGGAGGTACATCTCCTATTACCACCTCCTGAATCACCAGCTCACCGTTACAGTAGAGCAGGTCTATTTTTCGTTCAGCGGGTTCACAGGCAAGGGAAATGTTCTCTTCAAAGCTGGAGGACAAGGCAAATGTACGTATGAGATTTTTCTGTTCCGGCAGAGGGATGATCCCCAGGCTTCCCCCATGGATCTCCCTATATCGTATTACCTCTTTTATCTCTTCAAGCAGACCCGAAACCATAAAGTGCGAGAAGGTATCCTCCTCTATGGTATGCATTTTTGCAAGGGGGATATAGGTAACGCGTTTATCACTCAGCTGTGCCTTACATTTCTCAAGGAAAGCCTCTTCGACATTCCCGACAATATAGGCAATGTGAAAAAGCCCCATCTCTTCTCCTCCTTCAAGGCATCAGCTGGTTCTGTATCTCTCCACCAATGCCCTTAACTCTTTTTTGTCAATTATAACACTTTTATCACCGTTTTGTCTGGCATAAAGTTTCCGTACCATTGCCTCAGCTTCCGGGTCGTCGCTCATATGGCCGTAGAGAATCTTCAGTGCTTCAGACTCTTTGTATGGGCTGGCGCCCCTCCCTCTGAACTTGGGAAGCAATTGCAACAGATAGAGCGAAAGCATACCTGCGGCAAAAGCCAATACAAGCATCCACCATGCAACCTGCTGTACCGTTACCGGCTTTTCAAGCACTTTTTCGGCAGGCGCAGAGGAGAGTTTCAGGTTTGTCTGTACTTTTCCGGCACTGTTGTCCGCAGCCGGCAGGGCAGCGGTACTTTGCTTTGGCGCATCCACTTTGATCTCATAAGAAGGGACTTTCAGTGTTGTGACTTTGCCCTGTTTTGTATCGTAAACCGAGAGTGTCCTTTCAGGGATCGTAAAATCATGGTCGGAGATAAATGCAAAACTTTTTACAAAAGTACTCTCCAGTTTCCCACCGTCCAAATGGCTCTGTACCTTGGCATCATCGCTGTAAACAGTCACCCCATCCACATCGTAGTTACTCAGTTCAAGATCTTCCAGCGATCCCTCTCCTTCAATGCGTACAGTCAGGTTTACCGGCTTGTTGGCTTTGACATGTGCATGGTCAACCCCACTTTTAAGGGTAAAATGACCGACAAGGTCCGTATCGGCAGGTTTGGGTTTGACTTTGATACTCAACGTATTGGAAGCGATTGCATGGGTAGTGCCTCCGAAAAACCTTCCAAACATATCACGCCTGTTTCTGTCTATCTCCGTAACCCTTGCCGTTGCCGGCCCTATCGTGTATGTTCCCTCTTTTTGAGGTGTCAGGATATACCTAAGCTCCTGAACCTGACTGCTCCCCTTTATATAGGTTCTTGGCTCCTTAAGCTCTTTGACAAAGAATCCTTTGAAATCCGGTTTGCTGTACTGGGGGTTGTCTGCCAGCCTGACACCTGTTTTAAGGCTGAAGTAGACTGTCACAACCAAAGGTTCCCCTACCATCACATCCTGCCTGTCCGCACGCATTTGCAGTGAATATTTGACTTTGTTTCCTACTCCGGGGGCAGTAGATTTTACAACTTTGATCGTTATGGGATCCGTCCGGTAACGCTGCCCGTCTATCGTAACCGTATAGGCAGGAATCGTCATATCATGCTCCGGGGCAAAAGTCAAAATAAGACTGGTCGAATGCTCGTTGGACATCTTTCCGTTGATATAACTGATGGAGTTGTTCTGTGTCTGCGAACGCCCCAGTACTTTAGTTCCATCTATCTCCTGAATATTCGGAAACGCTGCCCTGTCCCCTCTTGCCCTGATACGAAGCTGTACCGTATTGCCCGCTACTACTTCCTTCTGTGACACTTCTGCTGTGACACTTCCTGCCATCAGGAAGGTAAATAGTGCATAGTAAATAGTGCATAGTAATATTATTTTTTTCATAACTTCTCTCCATAGATATCATAGATTGTATTTTGGAATAATTGCGACTCACCAAGGATTGACATCTTCTCTCCTTTGTCCTTTTTTTGGGCTGTTCATCTGGTAAATCATTGTCGGGGTCTTCTTCTGGCCCAGCTTTTTCAGGAGACGCTTCATCTCCTGTGCCTTGAGTTTCTCCTCTTTGCTCATTTTCTGCTTTTTCGGTTGTGCGGAAGCTTCATTTCCTTTTTCATCTTTAGGTTTCTTTTTTGCCTCCTGCTTCTTTTTATCCCCACGCTTCTGCTTCTGGCCATTTTTCTCTTTTTTCTTTTGATCGTCCTTGTTTTTCCGCTTTTTCTTCTCTCCGTTCTTCTCTTTTTGCTTCTGTTTATTTTGATCTTTTTTGTTCTGATCTTTATTCTTTTTCTGCTGATCTTTTTTCTGGCCGTTCTTTTTATTTTGCTGCTTTTGGTCTTTATTCTTTTGATCCTGCTTTTTCTGGTCTTTGTTTTTCTTATTGTCTTTATTCTTTTGGTTCTGCTTCTTCTTTTTCTGATCTTTCTTCTGCTGCTGTTTCTTTTTCTCTTCTTCTTTTTTCTTCATCTTTTTTGCCAGTTCAAGATTGAAACGGGTATCTTTGTCCTCTTTGATCTTCAATGCCTTCTCATAACTCTCTATCGCTTTGTCCCACTTTTTCTTTTGAAAATAGCTATTGCCTATATTGTGGTAACGCATCGCATCATCCACCCCTTTTGCCTTTTCATACATTTTGATAGCTTCATCATACTTCTTGCTCTTATAGTAGGCGTTACCGATATCATACTCCTTTTGAGGTGCCGTTTTGTCCAGGGAATTCAAAAGTGCGGCACTTTTTCCGTACGCTTTACTCTCATACGCCTGTTTTGCCTCTTTAATTGTTTTAAAATCGGTAATACCGGCAGTCAACAGAGAAGGTAGAAGGTAGAAAGTAGCGAGTAGAACACTCAAATATTTATATCGTTTCATACGCAACATTTTGTTTTCTCCTTGTATACTAAATTTTTTCTCATCTCTCTATCCTCTATCCACTATCTTTCTACCCTCTCTTCTCGGCAGGGAACTCAACCCTATCAAAAGCAGCAGCAAGCCAAGCGCGAGCGGATAATAGAAATACTCCACACGCTGCTTGATCTTCACTTCACCCTTCTGCTGCATCCTGTATTTGCCGTGGATCACATCGGCAAGGCGTTTCATATCTTCTTTCCCGTTGGCGGCAACCACATAGGCACCGTTGTTCTCTTTTGCCAGTTTTCCAAGCGCATCGTTTCTCTGCGTAATTGCGATGGTACCATCTTTAAGTGTAAGAGGCTTGCCGTTTCTGTCAATCACCGGCGCACCTTTTTTCGTACCTACCAACACCACATAGAGGTCGATATCATTTTCCTTGAGTACATTGGCAAAGCCTTCGATCGATTTTTTGTCCCCTCCGTCGGTAAAGAGTACAAGGATCTTTGGCTTCTTCTCTTTCATCAGCCTACCTGCCAGTTCCGCCAGGGCCGTAAAATCGGTCGAGCCAAAGTTGATGTAGGAGTCATCCACACCCTCGACAAGCATTTTAAGCGTCTCCTTATCCGAAGTAAACGGGGCCAGTACGAACGGATTGTGTGCAAATGCCGTAACACCAATATCATCACCAGGCATTACATCAAAAAACTGCATCAGTTTTTTCTTGGCGAATGCAAGCCTGTTCGGGTAGACATCTTTTGTACGCATAGAACCGGAAATATCCAGTGCTGCAAGCAGTGTCAAGCCTTTGACCTCTACGGTCTGGTCACCCTTCTCCACCACAGGGCGCGCCATGGCAACGATCATCAGAAAGATCGCAAAAAACATAATAACATTTCGCATCATCAGAGGCATACTCTCACTGCCCGCGCTCAACCTTTGGAGTACCTTTTCATTAAAAATACGTGAAAGCTTCTCTTTGTTTGTCGAAATCAAAAAAGCGAAGATCACAAACGGTACAATCAGAATCCAAAACAGATACGGATGCATAAACTCCATTATCCCACCTCCTTTTGGTTCCTCATTCCTAATTCCTCATTCCTCATGATTCAGACTCCTCTCTGGTTTCTAAAGTAGATAAACAGCAACAGGCTTAAAATCGCCAAAAAGAGAGGATAGATATAGAGATAGGTATGTTCTACCACCTTTTTGTTGTTGAGCTTCGATGTTTCCAGTTTGTCTATCTCATCGTAGATCCGGCTCAACATCTGGGCATTTCTCGCACCATAAGCTTCGCCGTGTCCCGCTTTTGCCAATGCCTGCAAATAGGCACCATTGTAGTCTCTCGGAGAACCTATGCCAATGGTGTAGAGTTTGATCTTCCGCTTCTCTATCATACTTTTGACATCGGAAAAAGGAATTTTACTCATATTGTCTATTCCATCCGTCAGCAAAATGACGATCTTCGATTTGGCTTTGCTTTTACTAAGCAGATTGTACGCCTGCACCAGCGCATCGTTGATGGCGGTACGTTTACCAGCCATCCCCAACTCCTGCATCTTGGTAATATTGGTAAGAAAATCCTTCTCGAACGTCAGAGGAGAGGCGATGAACGCCACATCCGCAAAGGTAACCATCCCAATACGGTCATCTTTACGCTTCTCAATAAAATCTCCGACAACCTCTTTGACGACATCGAACTTGTTTTTGTAGATATCGTTCGGATCAAAACCCATCTGCCGCATCGAATCACTGCTGTCGATTACCAGTACAATATCTCTCCCCTCTTTTTTGGAGTTGGAGTAACTCTTGGTAATTACCGGTGAGGCCAATGCTGTCACCGCCGCTACTATACCAATCCATTTCAGCCAATTCAACAGAGAGCTTTTATGTGCCGTTTTTGCGATCAGTGTACCCACATGTGGGAAAAAGATTGCCCGGCTGCGCTCCCTGCACCACCTGGCACATACCATAAAAAGCACAATTGCCAAAAAGGCCAACGGGTATTCAAAACTAAATTGACTCATCTGCCACCTGCACAAAAAGATTGAATTTATTTTTTGTCTCTACATCCACTGCCTCTACCTCTTTTTTATATTTATACTTTTCCAGCATCGGTTCAAGCTGGGAGAAAAGCTCTTTTCTTCTCTCATCCGTTGCCAGGAGCCTGGCATAGTGCGTCGCTTCATAGGCTGATTTTTTTGCATCTTTCCAGTCTATGGCTTTGAGTTTTGCCAAATACCCTTTTGCAAGATTGATTTTTCTGTTCTCCCAGAGTTTCTTGATGACAAAAAAGAGTACGCCAAGAAGCAACACACCACCCAGTCCGATCAACCCCCAGTAGATATAGAAGGTATTGTCCGGTATCTCAAGGAGGGGCTTGATATCTCTTAACTGCACTGAAACATTGTTCTCTGCGAGAGCCAATGTAGTGAAGAGTGAAGCGTGAAGAGAGAAGAGTGTCAGTATGCGTTTTTTCAAAATACTTTTTTCATTTCTCATTTCTAATTTCTCATTTCTCATTCTTTTCATCTCCTCATGCTTTTCATCAGTTTCAATGCTCCATCCTCATGGGTATACACCTTGGCAAAGCGAATACCGTGCTTTTTGAACTGTCTGTAGAGTTTTTCATCATTTTGAAGCAACGCTTTTTTGTAACTCTTGAGCGTGGCATTGTCAATATTGCCTTCAAAACTCTGTTTGGTCTCCATATCGATCAGCCTGAGATAACCCAGTTCGGTAGGGTTTTCCTCAAACCTGTCACGTACAATTACTGCAAATACATCATGTTTTTTACTCAACAGTTTCAGATCTATCTCACCGACAAAATCCGAAATAATAAAAAGCAGTGCTTTTTTCTTTAAACGATTGTTCAGTGTCTCCACCAACGCCTTGAAATCCCCCTCTTTTCCCAGAGGTTCAAATGATACAATATTCTCTACAGCTTTATGCACCGAAAAAAGTTTTTTGCTCGGCTTGCTCAGCGCATACAATCTGTCCGCAAAAATCATATGGGAGAAAAGGTCTGCATTTTTAATAGCCGAGAAACCGAGGGTTCCTGCCACTTCTGCAATACTGTCCGACTTCTGCTTCACCGTCCCAAAATAGGTGGAACCACCCAGCATCGAGACCACCACCACATTCAGCTCCCTCTCCTCTTTGTAAATCTTGACAAAAGGTTTTCTCAGCTTGGCTGTAGTCTTCCAGTCTATCTTACGGACATCATCCCCATAGACATACTCACGAAGCTCCGTAAACTCAAAACCTTCTCCCTGGAACATAGAAGCATTGTTGCCAAGCATGTCTCCATAGACCTGTTTTTTGGTCTTGAGGATGATCTTTTTTGCTTTTGTGTTCACCTGTATCCTTTTTTATTCATTTAATTTGTATGTTGACGGTGGGAAATCCCACCCTACGCTTTATGTATAATTATTTTTCGCGTAGGGTGGATTTATCCACCATTGATTCAATCGAAATTACGGAATTGGAACAGCTGCCAAAATCTTTTCAATAATATGATCCTGCGTAATATCTTCCGCCTGCGCTTCATAGCTCAAAATAATACGATGGCGGAGAATCTCTTTGGCAATATAGGCGATCTCGATTGGAGAGACATAATCCTGGCCTTTGAGGTAAGCTATGGCACGTGCCGCTTTATACATATCGATACTTGCACGCGGGCTTGCACCAAACTCAATGTACGGCTCCAGCTCTTCCAACCCATACGCTTTGGGATCACGTGTGGCAGCAACCAACTCGATGATATACTTCTCTATCTCTTCATCCATATGTACATCGAGGGCCTCTTTACGGATCTGGTCAAGATCTTCCCTGCTCGCTACCTGCTCTATCTGTTCAAAGCTGTTGTTTGCCACGCGTCTGGCTATCTCCAGCTCTTCGGCCTTGGTATTATAACCGACAACGATTTTCATCATAAAACGGTCGAGCTGTGCTTCGGGAAGCTCGTATGCTCCTTCCTGTTCTACCGGGTTCTGTGTCGCCATTACAAGAAAAGGCAGGTCGATTTTGAACGTCTCATCCCCGATGGTTACCTGTCTCTCCTGCATAACTTCCAGCAATGCAGACTGTACCTTTGCCGGCGCACGGTTGATTTCATCTGCCAACAGCAAATTGGTAAAGACAGGACCCTGTTTGATCTTGAAAGCATTGTTTGACGGGTCGTAAATCTCCGTCCCTATAATATCCGAAGGAAGCAGGTCAGGTGTAAACTGTACACGTTTGAAGTTCAAGCCAAGTGTTTTTGCCAGTGCATTGACCGCCGTTGTTTTCGCAAGCCCTGGAACCCCTTCAAGCAAAATATGCCCCCGGCAAAGCAGGCCCGCCAAAAGTCCTTCAACCATTTTATCCTGACCGACAAGCACTTTGGAAATTTCTGTTCTGATATTCTGTATGATTTGACTCAAGGTTTTCTCCTAATGTATTAATTAAGGAAAGTATACTTGAGCGAGGTTAACTAAGGTTTAATACACCAATTCAAACGATCATTATAGAGAGGAAAAATATCCTGGAATAGAGTTAAGCCCGAAAGAGGTTTCGGGCTGTAAGTAGCTGTTTTTTAGAAGTCGTATCTGATACCGAAAGAGACGGCATCGAGATCCGGTATGTTCGATTTGATCAGCAGGCGCTGATAATCCAGAAAGAGGCTCCAGCCTCTGCCCTGGTCGGCATACCCGTCAAACGGTCTGTCATAGTTGCCATTTTTCACTCTGTCGCCTTTACGGTCGGAGAGATCATACTCTATTCCCACACCGGCAGAAAATCCCCAGTCATCATCGAAATAGTTCAGTCTTGCACCGTTACCAAGGTTTTTTGTATATCCGTAACCAAGGAGTCCATAAAGATTGACTCTCTCACTGACAGGATACTGCGGTTTCAAGAAAAGTCCTGCATGCATCAACGGCGTACCGCCGTAGGGCCCTTCATCCCAGAAAGTATCGATATAACGCGCTTCGATACCAAAATACTCATTCACATCATATCCACCACGTATCATCGCTCCGTATGTTGTGTCTTCATAGGTACAGTTAGGGGCATATCCACAGTCTGCATTACTCAATTTGGCCCAGACAAATCCACCACCTAGATACCATGGGGAAATATCTTCTGTTGCAATAGGTGCTACCGGAGAAACGGCAGGAACGATATTTTTTCCTCCGCCCCCATACAGTGCCGTACCCAACACAAATAATAGAGCACATAATTTTAAAATTCTTTTTGCCATTACAGGCCTCCTTGTTTTTCTTCTCTTCTCACGAAGTAAAGTCCAGACAGCAGTGTCAATAACATCATCAATACCATACTCGCCGTATTGAAAGCATCTCCACCGTCAGAGCTTTGTGAACTTGTACATTGTACATTCACACTTACTTTTGCGGTAGAAGTCTGTCCCTGTGCATCTGTAATCGTATAGCTAAAACTGTCAACAATACTGTTAACATCTGCCTTAGGCGTATAAATGAGTACATCATCCGTAGGATCATTCGGTGTACCACCATCATCTAGAGAGACATGTCCATATTTAGGCTGTGTAAAGCTTATTGACTTCGTTCCAGGGCCATTATCTCCCCAACTATCACCATTGGAAAGTACATCGATAACTACTGTATTATAATCGGTTACAGGTATATTCAAATTATCCGTTGCAACAGGAACATCAGTCACAGGTCCAGATGGTGGGTTAGAAGTATCTGTTTCATAGATGATTTCTATACGTGCTCTGTTACTCTCTTCTCCACTCTCTTCTTTGACTGTGTACTCAACCGGCGTCGGATACCCAACCAGATCTTCATCCGGTACAAATGTTACTGCACCTGTATCTTCATCGACACTCCACTCTCCTTCTCCCGGAACGGTGAAGCCTACAATATCCCCATCGTTATCTGTCACAATATCCGTTGCATTTGCAGGAGCAACCAGGCTGACACTCATCGGATCAAGCGGCGTAGAGGTTTTTTTATCATTTGTAAGCAGGTCTATCGTAACTGTTTCCCCTGCAAATGCCTGATCATTCACATCATCATTCGCCAATGGACCGTAATTGAGTGAAACCGTTCCTGTAGCGCTGTTTCCATCTGTATCATATACTGTATATTCAATCGGTGTAGGATCTCCCACATACCCGGCTTCCGGTGTAAATGTAATTACTCCTGTCGTTGTATTTACATCCCATGTACCTTCTCCAGGTACGGCATAATGTGTTACCTCGCCATTCACCGGATCGATGAT
>Ga0256828_1000339_pt1 | contig 32347 bp, 34 predicted proteins | sample CV88metaG_FD_185993 | JGI IMG/M metagenome (GOLD analysis project Ga0256828, IMG submission 185993) | Hydrothermal vent microbial communities from East Pacific Rise, Pacific Ocean - CV88 | ecosystem: Environmental > Aquatic > Marine > Hydrothermal vents | place: Pacific Ocean: East Pacific Rise...
TTTACTTAATATTAACCTCATAATGGGTAAAATCTCTTCTAATTTTAACTATGGAATTTTAATGCGATTTTTTTTACTTTTACTCTTTTTTATATTTTTTACAGACACAATCTCTGCTGAAATTGTTAAATCAATACAGTTTAAAGGAATGATGCATATTTCAAAAACGGTTGCACTGAGAATGCTTCCTTTTGAAGTTGGTGATGATATTGATGTTAATGATGTGGATATTGCTATAAAAAAATATTTTGCACAGGGTTATTTTAATGATATTTGGGCAGAGTTTCCCAATGGTCACCTTACCTTTTATTTTAAAGAAAAAGCAATTATATCTCAAGTTGTCCTCAAGGGTTGGAAAGAGAATGACGATGATGTGAAAGACTCTGTAATCCAACTCAAAAAGGGTACACTCTATGATGAAAAAAAGATAGAAGCAGCAAAACAAAGAATTATAGATGCTATCTCTCAGGAGGGAAAAATAGACTCTGTTGTCGAGGTGAAAACGACCTATCTTGACAATGGAAGTGTAAAAGTTACTTTTATTGTTAATGAGGGTGAAGAGATTACTATTGAAAAGATCGACTACTCGGGAGTTTATGGTCTTGAACCAGATGATTTCAATGATGTAATAGCAAATAAAGCACATCAGTTTATGGGTTGGTTTTGGGGACGAAACAGCGGTAAAATGTCTCTTCGTGATTTAGCATACGATAATTTAAGAATCCGTGATCTCTATATGCAACACGGTTATCTTGATGCTGTAGTTGATGCACCTTTTGTACGTGTCAATTTCGACAGCTATAAAGCAGATATGAGTTATCAAATTCAAGAAGGTAAGCAATATAAAATATCAAAAATTTCTATCTATCAGCGTCATCATGTTATTGATAATAAAAAAATTAAAGAGCTTATTTCTCTAAAAGATGGTGATATCTTTAACATTAAAAAATTTAGAAATGATGCAGATAAAATTAAAACATTAATTGCTGATAAAAGTTATGCTTTTGTGCAGGTTATACCAGATTTGAAAAAAGATACAAAAAATAAAACTGTTGAAGTAGTATTCAAAATTATACCTGGTGATAAAGTAAAAATTAGAAATGTGCTTATTTCTGGGAATACAAGAACACTTGACCGTGTAATTCGTCGTGAGCTCTATTTAGGCCCTGGTGATATGTATTCTCTTACTGACCTTAAAGATTCTCGTCATGCACTTGGACGTTTAGGATTCTTTGACAGTAATACAATTGAAGAGAAACGTATTAACAATCATACAGTCGATCTTATTGTAAAAGTTAAAGAGGCTCCAACAGGGAATATTCAACTTGGTGGTGGTTACGGATCTTATGGTGGACTTCTGTTGAGTATTGGTGTCAATGATAGAAATATTTGGGGCTCAGGTATTAATGTTGGGTTAAAAGCGGAGAAGTCTCAGACATCTCAAAACTACTCTTTTAATATCTCAAATCCAAGACTGAATGATAGTGACTTTAGTGGTAATTTTTCTGTCTATCATTCAACGTATGACTATAATGATTATACGACAATGACTGATGGTGTCTCAATTGGTACGGGACATAGATTTTCTCGTCATATTACAGGTTATCTTGGATATAGTTATTCTAAAAATGATTATCGATTTGGAGATGATTTTAATGCATCGCAATATGGAAGTGCATACTACTTTGAAGCGTATAATAAAAGTTCTGTAACTATAAGTGCAAGTTGGGACTCTACTGATGATTACTACTTGCCTCGTGAAGGTTTTACACTCTCTCAAAGTTTTGAAAAATCAGGACTTGGTGCTGATGCAGATTTCTTAAAATCAAGAACAAATTTTGCTAAATATATTGGTCTTGATGACTATTTAGGTTTTGATGCAATTTTTCGCTATAAAGCCCGCTATTATGCTATTATTGACAATGGATATGTTCCTTTGGCTGAAAAATTTTATATGGGTGGTATTGGTAGTGTTAGAGGGTATGAATCTTATTCAATTTCTCCAATGATTGCTGATGATACAGGTTATGATACCTATAAAGGAACTAAAATTCGTAGAATAGGTGGAACACAAACTTTTTCTAATAATATAGAATTGAGCTTTCCTTTAATACCAAAAGCAAAAATGCGTCTTGTTACCTATTTAGATTGGGGAATTATTTCTGATAATATCAGTGCAAATATTTTATCAGGTACAAATAATCAAGCTCGTGCAGGATATGGTGCCGGTATTGAGTGGTTTTCCCCTGTTGGACCTATTCAGTTGATGTTTTCACAACCTATCAATCCGCAAGAGGGTGATAAAGTATCACACTTTGAATTTACTATGGGGCAGAGATTTTAATTGCTAAAAACAATTTTAAAATTCTGATCCCTGCACTCTATCTTCTCTACAGTATTTTTTGAAAGATAGAGTATGTTTTTTGTTTTTATTATCAATATTCCTTTTTCAAACTGCATTGTAAAGTCTATATTTCGAGGACGATGACTTAAAAGTGCTATTGACAGTGATAGTATATAGCTAAGAGAGTGTGTTATATGCGCATTATTTGGTAGAAGTTTTGCATAAAGTTGGAGATGGGTATCCGATGGAAGTTTGTTTTTTGCATACTTCGTTAGCGTTGATATTAGCATGATATCATGATGTGTAAAACCATATTCCAATGCACTTTGGATGATGTAGTAGGTATGTTTGTTTTGTGAGTAGAAGTGAACACTGCTTCCTGCAGGATAGAGTTTAGCAGCAATAGAGAGTATCTCTTTGTATTTATAGTCTATACCAAAATATTCATAACTTAAATCAAATATTTTCTTTGTTAGTGATGCTAAGTTATTTGAAAAAGCTTTGTCATGCACATAAGAGTCTAAAATATAGCGTACAGAGGTGTTATAGTTATGAGGGAATTTGTCTTTTGAAGTTCTGAGTAGATCTGAAAGATAGACACCTTCGCGTACACCAACTCCACTTGTTATGACATGTTTTGCGGAGACACGTTTTAACAAACAGTGGAGGATAAGTGCCCCTGGTTTTATAACATCAAAGCGGTTACTTTTAATGAAAAGTGAAGCGAGTTCTTTCTCATTTTTTGCTTTTAAAATAGCTTCTATATAGTCATGGAGTGTATCAGCACTATATTCAAAAGCATGTAATTTATTTAAAGGATAGAGAGACTCTTTTAAAATTGCACTAGAGATCGCACGAAATGTCCCTCCAATACCTATGAGTGTTGTTGTCTCTTTAAGTTCCGGTAGTTTATTGAATTCACTCTCTATATATTTAATTGCATCTTTAAGATTATTGTTATCAAAAAAGAGTTCTTTGAGCCGAACTGTACCTAATTTTAAAGAGATAGGTGAGCTAACAGAGTCGTTATGAATAAATGCAAATTCTGTTGAACCACCACCAATATCGATACTGAGTGCATTTTGTTGTTTTGGAAGGAGATTAGCACAGGCAATTGCACCAAAATAAGCCTCTTTTTCTCCACTGATAGCTTTTATATTGAGTCCTAAATGAGAACGAACCCGTTGTATAAAATCTTGTTTGTTAGGAGCATCACGAAGTGCAGAAGTCGCGACACAAAGTATTTTTTTCACTTTAAAAGAAGCAGCAATTTCTAAAAAGTCGTGAAGTGCATTAAAAGTTCTTTGCATTGGGAGAGCTTGAAGCTCTCCATTATGCAGATAAGCATCTTCAGAAATTCTTACTTTTGATTTTTCTTCATGGAGGAGGTGAAAAGCATAGCGGGAAGTTTTTTCATAAACAACCATTCTAACAGAGTTAGAACCAATGTCTATGACAGCAACACGCTTTGCCAACTATAACTCTTCGTTTTCTTGGAGTTGTTTATATTTAAATTGCAGTTCGGCAATGGTTTCAACATTGTCTTTATCTGGAACAATACAATCAACTGGACAAACGGATATACATGCAGGTTCATCATAAACACCTACACATTCAATACAACGATCAGGATCAATGTAGTAAATAGGATCACCTTCTTCAATCGCTAATGTCGGACACTCTTCACGGCAAGCATCACATGCTATACATTCGTCATTAATTATTAATGCCATATTTTAAAACCTTCTATTCTCTACTTGTTAATTTGTGAGAGATTTATAACAAAATTAAGCTTTATTATTTTTGAAACGCTTTTAATTCCTTGGAAGAATACAAGATAATTTAGAATTCAGCTCTAAAGAGGCGATCGTTCCATCAACTCCATCATCTCTATTTCTTATATTTATACGAGCTCCCAAGGCATCGGCAGCACTTTTGGCAAGAAAAAGTCCAAGACCGACTCCACTTTTATTCCCTTGTCTTTTAAAAGGGGCAAAAAGATCAACACTTTCATCAATACCACACCCCTCATCTATAACTTCTATTAAAAGACCATATCTATTCTCTTTGCTTCTAAGCAGTACACTCTTCTCTTTTGGTGTAAATTTGAGTGCATTTTGTAAAAAGTTTTGAATGATCTGATTGAGCAGACTTACCTGCAGTGTTGCCATATAACCGTCGGGTTTGAAATCCATAAGCAGTTTTTTTCCTTCATTTTCGGCTAAAAGTTTAAAATCATCTGCTTTTTGTTTTAATATTTGAATAACATCTACCTCTATAGGTTTATCAAGTTGTGCACCCTCCTGACGCCCTATATTTAGAATATTTGAGACTATAATATTCATCTCATCAATTGTTTTGTTGGTTACTTGAAGAGCTTCTATATACTCTTGAGGTGAGCGTTTTTTGATAAGGGTCACTTGATTTTTTAGTTTTATAACGGCTAGCGGAGTTTTAAGCTCATGTGCTGTTCCAATAAAAAGTTCTTTTTGATATTTTACAAAATTTTGAATACGCGCAATAAGGTGGTTGATAGTTTCACCTAAAGGTTCAAATTCCAAAGGTAAAGCATTGAGGTCAATAGGTTTCATCAGATGTTCATTCATATTTGAGAGTTTATTTGTCAGTGTTTGAATAGGGGTGACAAGCATTTTTGATAGCATAATTGCATAGATGATTACAAGCAAAAAGCCGGCAATATTAATAATAAAAACATAGTGTAAAATTTTAGAGAGGAGTTTTTTTGTCAGGGATATATCTTTGGTGATCTTAAGATAACTTGATTTGTTTTTATCGAAAGGGTAAATCAGTGTCAAATATGTCTTTTTATGTTTTGTTATTTCATATATATCCATATCTTCAATAGGTGCTTTGAGATAGATAATAGTGACATGAAGAGAGAGGAAGTTTTCTGTAATTGAGTCATCAAGTCCAAAGACAGATTGATCATTGGCAATATTCTTTGCGTAGTGAATAAGTTCAGATTTTTTTTCGTCATAAATAGATTTTTCTATATAAAAATATAAGATGGAAGAGAAGATAAAAATTAAAATTGCAGAGGAGAAAATAAGTTGAATTAAAAAACTTTTTCTAATACTTTTTTTGCTAAACATTACACAATCCCTTTCAATTGTTTATTGAAAGAGATTATAGCATTGTTTGAATTAAACTTCTTTAGGAAAGCAGAAGCGATATCCACGACGACGAACCGTCTCAATTGTAGTAATAGAGAGTGGTTTGTCCATTTTTTGTCTGATCTGGTTAATAGCTACCTCAATAACATTTGGAGTAACGAGTTCTGGTTCTTCCCAGATAGCATCAAGAAGTTGCTCTTTAGATACGATTTGATCACGGTGACGTGCAAGGTGAGTAAGTACTTCAAAAGGTTTCCCTTTGAGTTCAATTTCAGTCTCTTTATAAGTGATTTTTTCCTCTTCAGGGTTAATTGTGAGATCTTCAATCTCGATAATATTGCTACCGCCAAAACGTAAACGTGCTTCAATACGAGCTACAAGAACATCAAAATCAAACGGTTTTCTGATGTAGTCATCAGCACCGGCACGAAGTGCTTCGATCTCACTCTCATTATCATCTCTTGCTGAGAGTACAACAACAACAGTTTTAGGAGTGTTTGCTTTAATATCACCAATGATATCAACTGAATTTCCATCAGGAAGCATCCAGTCCATAAGAACTAAATCGTAGTTACGGATGTCAAGGTAGTACTCACCATCTTTTAGTGTTTCAACAACATCGCTTTGGTAACCAAACTCTTTTAGTCCCTCTGCAAGCATTTTATTTAATGTTACTTCATCTTCTATAATAAGAATACGCATTCAATTATTTCCTATTTCTAATTATTTTGGCAGAATTGTATCATAATTTTAGGTTACTTTAAAGTTTTTTTCAATTATTTTTAAATAAAAGTGAAGTTTGGATTAAGAATCAAATATGTATGAATCTGCAACAGATACCCTACAATTGGGCAATATAGAGGGTTTTGTTATTTTGAGGTGAAGTTTGTTGATCTGTGAAAAATTTTCTTTAAGAATAGAAGAGAGAGAAGTTAAAGCATCTTCAATTAGGAAAAATTGTTTACTTTTCATTGTAGATATTATAAGTTCTGCAACCTCTGCATAATTAATAAAAGCTGTCGTGTAATGATAATCAATAGAGAGGTTTATAATAATATCTTGTGGTGTATTTCTCTCAAAATCTAAAATTCCAAGTATGGCTTGAAATTTTAGATCTTCAATAATAATTTGCACTATATTACTCTTTTTTCTTCGCCTTTAAGAACACGAATGATATTTGGAATATGTTTGTAAAAAAGTATAAAAACAATGAAAACAACTGGTGCATGTGGCATATTTGGATGAATTATAAAACTTGCGATGAGGAGTGCAAGAACACCTGTTAATGATGATACGGAAGATATACGGAGTGTTTTTGCCATAACAGCCCAAACGACAAGAGCAATTGTTGTTTCAATTGGGAGCATAAACATCATCACACCCATACCTGTTGCAATACCCTTACCGCCTTCAAGACCAAGGTAAGGTGAGAAACAGTGTCCAAGTACGGCCAATACTGCTATGGCCCATAAAACAGAGTTGTCCAGTCCCATAAAATAGGCTATTGTTAAGACAAAGACACCTTTAAAAGCATCGAGTGCAAGGGTAGCTATTCCTAATTTTTTTGCAAGTGCTGGATCTCGTTCTTTAACAACACGTAGAACATTTGTTGCTCCAATACTACCACTACCGGCAGACTTGACATCAACACCTGCAAATTTTTTGGCTAGCAGCAGCCCAAAAGGAATACCACCGATGAGATATGCAGCGATATAAAACTGCACATTAATATTAAATAAAAAATCCATAAAAATCCTTAAATTATTTTCGTAGTGGCATTCTACACTTTTTATGCTAAATATATTTTGATATAATTATGCCAAGATTATAGTAGGATACTTTTTTGCAGTACACAAATGAAGAATTAAAAGAGAAAATCATAGCGTTAAAAGAGAAATTGAGCGTAACTGTTGTTGCTCACTTTTATCAGAGAGATGAAGTTTTTGAAATTGGTGATATAACAGGAGACTCTTTGGAATTGGCCATGAAAACAAAAGATGATGATGCAGAGTTTGTTCTCTTTTGTGGTGTTGGTTTTATGGGGCAGAGCGTCAAAGTTCTTTCTCCTGAAAAAAGAGTTGTAATGCCAAAAGTGGCTTGTTGTGCTATGGCAAGTATGATTACTGAAGTGCAGTATGATGAAGCAGTGAAGTTTTTAAATGAACAAGGCATTGCCAATGAGAATATTTTACCGATCACTTATATTAATTCCGGTGCGGATGTAAAAGCAAAAGTCGGAGAGATGGGTGGAATGGTCTGTACTAGTGCCAATGCAAAAAAAATTATTGAGAGAGCACTGCAAGAGGGCAAAAAGATTCTTTTTGTTCCGGATCGCTGTCTAGGACAGAATATTGCCAATCAGATGGGACTTGAGTCTATGGTAATTGGTCTTGACCAAAAAGATCCAAAGCAGTGTGATATTATCTGTTATGATGGATTTTGTTCAGTGCATCAGCTCTTTACACTTGATGATATAGCATTTTATCGTGAAAAATATCCGGATATTTTAATTGCTGTTCATCCGGAGTGTGATCCTGCTATCTGTGATGCAAGTGATTTTGTCGGTTCTACTTCACAGCTTATTAAGTATATAAAAGCATTACCAGAAGATCAAAAAGTGGCAGTAGGTACCGAATTTAATATGGTAAACCGTTTGCGTCCTAAGAATACATATGTTCTGAGTTCAACAAAACCGGAGTGTCCTACAATGAATGAGACAACTTTAAAAGATGTTTATTTGACACTTAAAGCGATTGATGAAGGTGCACCGATAAATGAGATACAAGTTGATGAAAAGACACAAAAATGGGCTAAAATTGCACTTGAAAGAATGTTAGCACTATGATAGAAAAATTTGTTTTAGAATCACTGGCTGAAGATGTCGGACGAGGTGATCTTTATGCATTAGTTGAACCGGCTGTTGCTGCATCTGCAAAAATTATAGCAAAAAGTGATGGTGTCGTTTCTGGGCAAAAATATATTGAGACACTCTGTCATATGCAAAATATTGAAGTTGTTTGGCTAAAGTGTGATAGTGAAGCTTTTACAAAAGGAGATATATTAGCAGAGTTCAGAGCAGACTCACATGCAATGTTACGATGTGAACGTACAATATTAGATATGCTTTTACATGCAAGTTCAATAGCGACATTGACTCGTAAATATGCTGATATTGTAAAGCCCTATGGTACAAAATTGCTTGATACCAGAAAAACACGCCCGCTTTTACGTGTTTTTGAAAAGTATGCGACTCGATGCGGTGGAGCGGTTAATCATAGAATGGGACTTGATGACTCTTTAATGATTAAAGATACGCATTTAAAAACAATAGAAAATTTGGCAGCTTATATTGAAAAAGCACGCAAAGTTATTCCTTTTACAGCAAAAATTGAGATAGAAGCAGAGAGCTTTAATATAGCAAAAGAGGCTATGTCTGCAAAGTGTGATATTGTTATGTGTGATAATATGACACCGCTTCAGGTTTCAGAAGTTGTAAAATATAGAGATGAAAATTATCCACATATATTACTTGAAGCAAGCGGTAATATTTCACTTGATACAATTGAAGCATATGCAAAAACGGGTGTTGATGCCATAAGTTCAGGTTCCCTTATTCATCAGGCAAATTGGATTGATTTGTCAATGAAAATGGATTAAGGCAGTCATAATAGATGGCTGATGATCAGGAAAAGAGCGAAGAGAACATTCTTTTGAACGAAAAAGGAACAAGTCCCTCTTTCTACGCTAGCCGCTATGGCACTAAAGAGAAGTTTATTATAAACTTCTGTGAGTTCTTCTAGGAGAGTTACATGGCTGATGATCAGGAAAAGACCGAAGAACCCACCCCCAAGAAGATAGAAGATGCCCGAAAAGAGGGAAATGTTCCAAAATCACAGGATACTTCAGGGGTTGTAACACTTTTTATTGCTATTTTAGCATTTTTAATGCTTTTTCCTTTTATGGCAAAACATATGTTTTTGCTCTTTCATTACTATTTTTCTCTTATGGGAATGCATTTGGATAAAGCATCTTTAATCGATATTGCTTTAGTGACTATTCGAGAATTTTTATTGATGATTTTGCCTCTTGCTGTTGCTGTTGCAATTGGAGGGATTGCTGCTTCATTCGCACAATTTGGATTTCTCTTTACAACAAAAGCGATAGAGCCTGATCTTAAAAAAATAGATCCGATTAAAGGGATGAAAAATCTATTCTCTGTGAAAAAATTGATAGAGGGAATTAAAATTACATTAAAATCTTTTACAACTTTGGGTGTTGGATTTGTTTTCTTTTTCTATTTTATTACGGAATTACCGACTGTTGCTCTCTTTGGATTGCATGATCAGTTAATGTGGGTGAAAGATAAAATGCTTATTATCGCCTCTGTTATGCTTTTTATTATTTTTATTTTTGCCATCATTGATATTATAATTGTAAGAAAACAGTATTTTGATGGACTTAAAATGTCTAAGCAAGAGGTGAAAGATGAGATGAAAAATATGGAAGGGGATCCTCTTATTAAGTCCAAAATACGACAAATACAGATGCAGGCATCAAGAAAACGGATGATGGCTGAGGTTCCTAATGCAGATGTTGTTATTACAAATCCCACACACTATGCCGTAGCCATTAAATATGATGCAAAAAAATCAGATGCTCCTGTTGTTATTGCCAAAGGAATGAATCATGTTGCTCAGCAGATTAAAAAAATTGCTCGTCAAAACAGTGTGCATATCGTTCAAAACCCGCCTTTGGCACGATCGCTCTATAATGAAGTTGAAGTTGATAAAGTAATTCCTGAAACTTTATTTGCTGCAGTTGCTGAAGTTCTTGCCTATGTTTACAAGATGAATAAAAAATAGTATATAATTTTATAATGAGCGATTTTACATTTATAAAAGAAGCAGAAAAAGCGAAGCATATTGTCATAAAATGTGAACCAGAATATTTTCCACAAGCAAGTGTCCTTTATTCCTATTTTTTGACAAAGCACAAAAAAGTAACGCTTTTTATGCCAAAAGAATCTTCTCAATTCTCTTTTTTAGCATGGTATGAGAAGAGGAGAACGCTTGAGGTTCAATCGGCAGATTGTAATATTGATGCAAATGTTGATATCTTGACTCTTTATTCCTTTTTGAAAAAAGAAGAACTTACAATAAACAAGAAGATGGCGACTGCACTCTATGCAGCCATTTTAAAACAGTATGATAATTTTACTGTTAAAAATTGTGATGGTACACTATTTGCTATTGTTAGTGAATTAATCAATAGCGGTGCGGATCATGATATGTGTATTACACGAATGTATGGGCAAAAGCCGTTGAGCTTTTTTCGTTTGAAAGCTTTGGTGTATAAAAAATTTCTTTTAAAAGAGAATGCTTCTGTGATAGAAGTAGTACTGAGTGAAAGTGATTTTCAAGAGAGTGGTGCTTCTTGGGAAATGCTCAAAGAGATTGCAAAAGAATTATTAAAAGTTGTGCATGTGCATGAGGTACGTATCATGAAAAGTGATGAAAAAGATAAAATTTTAATTATTAAGGAAGTTTGATTTGAGAAGAAGAAAAAATAACTCTTCATTTGGTGTTTTGTTTGTGTTGGCTCTTTTGGTTGCAGGGGGGCTTTATGTCTATTTTTCTGCTACTTTTGAGCGAAATGCACCAACTGTTACTTTGGAAAATGATAGTGGATTTTGGAACTTAAGAAAGCCATTGAGTATAAAAATGGAAGATGCAAGTGGAATAAAATCATACAAGGTGATCCTTCATACTCAAAAAGGGGATAAAACGTTGCAGTATGAGCAACTTTTAACACCACAAAAAGAGATCGTTTTAAAAGTAGAACCACCACGTGGCGCTTTTACAATGAAAGATAAAGTTATTGATATTGTTGTTCAGGCACGGGATATTAGTAAATGGAACTTTTTAAAAGGCAATTTGACACAAAAACAATATAAATTGACAGTCGATAAAAAAAGACCGCGTGTAACAATTGTCAATAACTCTTATAAAATTTCGAGAGGTGGTTCTGCTATTGTTATTTTCCGCGTTAAAGATGCGAATTTAGCCAATATTTATATTTTGTCAAATCATAAAAAACACTTTAAAGCAGAACCGTTTTATAAAGATGGCTATTATATGGCTCTTCTTGCCTGGCCTGTAAAAGATGGTGGATTTAGAGCAACAGTGATCGCAACAGATTTAGCAGGAAATGTTACAAAAACATATGTACCTCTTTATTTGAAAGATAAAAAATACAGAGTTTCACAGATCAAACTCTCTGATAAATTTTTAGATGGTAAGATTTATGATCTTGCAGAAGATTTTGAAGAGACACAAGGTGTAAGTGACAAACTGGAACAATTTAAAATTATTAATGAAGATGTCCGTGCAAAAAATGAGAAACTTATTCATAAAATCACTTCTCCTGTTCCACAAGAGATGATTCGTGATTTTAAAATGAGAAGAATGTATCCGCTTAAAAATGCTGCGGTTGTAGCACATTTTGGTGATCATAGAAAATATTATTATAACGGTAAACTTATTAGCGAGGCATATCATTTGGGTCTTGATCTTGCATCACATGCCATGGCTCCAATCATCTCCCAAAATGGCGGGAAAGTTGTTTTTGCCAACTTTAATGGTCTCTATGGAAATATGCTGGCTATCTCTCACGGTTTGGGACTCTATACAATTTATGGACACTGTTCAAGTTTTAATGTTTCAGAAGGTGAAGAAGTTGCCCCAAATACAAAAATTGCAAATACCGGAAAGACTGGTTATGCAATGGGTGATCACCTCCACTTTGGTGTGTTGGTACAGGGAATTGAAGTTCGTCCACAAGAGTGGATGGATAGTGAGTGGATAAAACTCAATATTAGTGATATAATTAAAAATGCTAAAAAGATTATTGACCAACAATAGGACAACAAGATGTATCAAACTACTATAAAAAAGAGCGCGGAACTTGTCGGAATAGGATTGCATAAAGGTTCTCCTGTAAAACTTCGTCTTGAACCGCTTGAAGCAAACAGTGGAATTGTTTTTTATCGTTCTGATGTTGATGTCTCGATACCTTTAATCCCTGAAAATGTAGTTGATACAAAAATGGCAACGGTTATTGGAAAAAATGGTTATGTTATCTCTACGATAGAACATTTACTTTCTGCTATATATGCGTATGGGATAGATAATTTAAAAGTTACAGTGGATGCTGATGAAGTTCCTGTAATGGATGGTAGTAGTGCCAGTTACTGTATGCTTTTGGATGAAGCAGGTATTATTGAACTAGATGCTCCCAAAAAAATTATGCTTATAAAAAAAGATGTTGAGGTACGAGAGGGTGAAAAATATGTCAAACTTTCTCCTTCTCCTGATCTTAATTATGATTTTACGATTAAATTTCCTCATCCAGTAATTCAGGAACAGGCATATATTCTTCATTTTACAAAAGAGAGTTATAAAAAAGAGATAGCAAGGGCTCGTACTTTTGGTTTTTTACATGAAGTGCAGTATCTTCGATCGAAAGGTCTGGCACTTGGGGGCTCTTTGGAAAATGCAATAGTTTTAGATGATAAGAAGATTTTAAATCCTGAAGGTTTGCGTTTTCCCGATGAGTTTGTACGTCATAAAATTTTGGATGCCATTGGTGATATGAGTCTTATTGGGATGAATTTTATTGGTAACTATGAAGCAATGGCCGGAAGTCATGATCTTAATCATAAATTAACACTTGCTCTTTTGGAAGATAAAGAGAATTATGAAGTTATAGAAGCTGTCGGTGAAAAAATGAAAGCGTTAGAAAAAGCCTATGCCTAAAGAAGTTGATGTTTTACTGATTACACTGACATCTCCTATTTTAATAGGTGTTTATCATAATCAAGAACTTATTGAAACAATAGAGTCAAACGAGAAAAGCTCAGATGTCCTTCCTTTGATCTTTGATGAATTGCTAAAAAAGTATAGTATTGAAAAGCTCTTCTATGCTAATGGACCAGGGAGCTTTATGGCTATAAAAGTGGCTTATATCTTTTTGAAATCACTCTCTGTTTTAAAAAATATTCCACTTTATGCACGAGATGCTTTTTATTTTAATGAAAACCAACCTATAAAAGCGATAGGAAAGCTATGTTTTGTTAAAATCGCTTCTAAAATAGAGACTCAAAAGTTTCAAACAGTTCCGGAGGTAAAGTTTCGGCTTCCCAATGAACTGGATTATAAAGAGTTTAGTACAAATACAGCGCCACTTTACAAAATAGGTGCCGTTGGATAGGAAAAGATCAGTGACAATTAGTGTACCGGCAACTTCTGCAAATTTAGGACCAGGTTTTGATACTTTGGGACTTGCTGTAGAGTTGCGTAATCGTGTGGAGTTTCATCCATCAAAATTTTTTAGTGTAAGTATTAAAGGTGAGGGTGAAAATAATCCTCGACTTAAAGGAAATAACCTGTTTATTTCTATATTTAACGATCACTACTCACGTTTGACAAAGAAAAAGCAAAATTTCAAATTTACATTTTATAATCAAATTCCTATGTCTCGTGGGCTTGGAAGCTCTTCTGCTGTCATAGTTTCTGCTATAGCATCAGCACATGAAGCAGCAGGCATAAGGGTAAGTAAACGCCGTATTTTAAATCATGCACTTGTCTATGAACCACATCCGGATAATATTACACCTGCTGTAATGGGTGGTTTTAATGTTGCTACTATTGAAAAAAATAAAGTTTTTTCCCAAAAGAAACATTTGCCTGATTATTTAAAAGCTGTTGTCGTTATACCAAATAAGCAAATGAATACAGCAAAATCACGTACAATTTTACCAAAATCCTATTCAAAAGAGAATGCTATCTATAATCTTTCACACTCTGCACTGACTGTTGCTGCATTTTTTAATGAAGATTGGGAGATGTTAAAGCTCGCTGCTCAAGATAGATTTCATCAAAAAGCAAGAATGAAAACATTGCCAGAACTCTTTTCTGTGCAAAAAGTTGCTTATGAAAGTGGTGCTTTGATGAGTACACTTTCAGGAAGCGGATCGACATTTTTTTCTCTTGTATATGATGATGATTCTGCAATGATAGCCAATAAAATGAGACAAAAATTTCCAGATTTTGGAGTCAAAATTTTGGATTTTGACAATAATGGGCTCATAATAGAGCGATAAGCCTATTAAAAAAAGCGATATTTAGATATAATGGCAAAAAAATTTCACCTACCAACAAGAATGTGTTGCTCATGTCGAGTGAGAGATGCACAAAAAAATCTTTTTAGGCTGCAATGCAGCGATGGAGTTCTTACCCCATTTAATGAAGTTGGAAGAAGTTTTTATTTATGTCAAAGTTGTCTACAAGAAGATAAAAAAGTTCTCCGTGTCTTGATGCGACAGTGTAGAAGCGGTGACAAAGACAAACTTATGAACAGATTAAAGGAGATCATCACTGATGACAGAAAAAGTTAGAGTACACGAAATTGCAAAAGAGCTAGGAATTGCTTCTAAAGATGTATTGGAAAAAGCAAAAAAAATGGGCCTTGAAGTTAAATCTGCACAGAGTGTAGTAACAATGGAACAGGCTGAGAGTATTGCCAATTACATTATTAACGGTGAGCCTGCAGCTGTAAAAGAGAAGCCAAAAGCAACTGTAGTAAAAAAAGCAAAAAGTGATACTCCAAAAGAAGAGACTCCTAAGACAGAAGAGACTATTGTTAAAGAGAAAACTCTTGAGGAAGAGACTCCAAAAACTTCTCCAGAAAAAATAGAAGAAAGTGTACAAAAAACAGAAGAAATATCTGTTTCAGAGGATGAGAAGAAAGAAGAAGTCACTCAGGTGAAATCAGAAGAAGTTCCTCAAAAACCAAAAAAAGCAGAGCCAAAAAGTAGATTAAAAGTGGTACAACCTTCAGTACGTCCTGCTATTAAAAAATCTGGTTTGAAAATTGTTAAAAAGAAAAAGCCAAAAGAGGAAGATATCTACTCTGCACCTGCAAAATCTGCAGGTTCTGTCTCTTCATACGGTAAAATGTCTCAAGAAGCTTTAGAGGAACTTTCAAGAAAGAAAAAAAGTGTTAGAAAAGAGGCTCCTGTTTCTAAAAAAGATCAAGGTGTGAAACTTGATATTTTTGGTGGTTCTATGGCTGAAGTAACAATGGATATGGATGATCAGGTAGTTTTACTTGATCTTAACTCAACAGAGCGTGCGCCAATTGCACCTGAAGAGCCAAGAAAACCACGTCAACCAAGACCGGCAGGTAGAAATGCAAACAAAAAACAAGCACCACGTGGTAGAAAAGTTTCTCGTGATAAACGTAAAAAATATACAAAAGAGAAACATACTGATGAACCGGTAACACATGTTGAGATTCCGGAAGATATTCGTGTTTACGAGTTTGCAGAAAAACTCAAACGTCCAATGTCTGATATTATCAAAGTTCTTTTTGATCTTGGTATGATGATGACAAAAAATGACTTTTTGGGTGCTGATGAGATTGAAATTCTTTCAGAAGAGTTTGGTGTTGAAGTGACTATTATCGATCCAAAAGATGAATTTAACTATGTTGATGAGACAAAAGCTGATGAAGATCCTGATGCGGTTGAACGTCCACCTGTAATTACAATTATGGGTCACGTAGATCATGGTAAAACTTCACTACTTGATGCAATTCGTAATGCGAAAGTAACAGAGGGTGAAGCTGGTGGTATTACGCAGCATATTGGTGCATACACAATTAACCAAAACGGTAAAGATATTACATTTATCGATACACCGGGGCACGCGGCATTCTCAAGTATGCGTCAGCGTGGTACAGATATTACCGATATTATTATTATCGTTGTTGCTGCCGATGATGGTGTAAAACCACAAACTCTAGAAGTTATCAAACTTGCTAAAGAGTCTGGTAAGCCTATTATCGTTGCTCTTAATAAAATGGATAAAGAGACGGCAAATCCTGATCTTGTTAAAGGTCAAATGGCAGAGCATGGTATCAGCCCTGTTGATTGGGGTGGTGATGTAGAGTTTGTTCCGGTTTCTGCAAAAAGCGGAATGGGAATTGATGAACTTCTTGAAAACATCCTTTTAACTGCAGAAGTTTTAGAGCTTAAAGCTAATCCAAATGCGAAAGCAAAAGCAGCTGTTGTTGAGTCTTCACTTGAAAAAGGTCGTGGACCGGTAGCTACTGTTATTGTTCAAAACGGTACACTTAAAATTGGTGATCACGTTGTTTGTGGTGCTGCTTATGGTCGTGTTAAAGCTCTTATTAATGATATGGGTAAAAATATTAAAGCTGTTTCTCCTTCGCATACTGCTGTTGCAGTAGGATTAAATGAAGTTCCACCTGCCGGTGAGATTTTAATGGCTATGGATAGCGATAAAGAGGCAAAAGAGTACGCACTCAAACGTAAAGAGTATGAGCGTAACAAAGAGCTCTCTAAATCTACAAAATCTTCACTAGAAGATATGACAGCAATGATTGCAGAAGGAAAACTGAAATCTCTTAAAGTTGTTCTCAAAACTGATGTTCACGGTTCACTTGAAGCTATTCGTTCAAGTCTTACTGAACTTCGTAATGATGAAGTAAAAATTGACATCATCTCTAGCGGTGTCGGTGGAATTACAGAGAGTGATGTAGAACTTGTGGCAAACTCTGAAAACTGTGTGCTTCTCGGATTTAATGTTCGTCCTACCGGTTCTGTCAAAGCACTTGCTAAACAGAAAAATGTAGATATTAGAACGTACTCTATTATCTATCAGCTTCTTGATGATATAACAATGATGCTTACAGGTATGATGGCACCGAAATGGACAGAAGAGAATACTGGTCAGGCAGAAGTGCGTGATGTATTTAAATCACCTGCAGGTATGGTTGCAGGATGTGTTGTTGTAGATGGCAAACTTATTCGTGGCGGACTTGTTCGTGTTATTCGTGAAGGTGTTGTTGCATTTGAGGGTGAGCTTGTATCACTCCGTCGCTTTAAAGATGATGTGCAAGAGGTCGGTAACGGTTATGAGTGTGGTGTTATTATCTCCAACTATGATGATGTTCAAGTCGGTGATGTGATCGAGACATTCAAAAAAGTAGAGCAAAAAGTATCTCTCTAAGATGACTGAAGCACAAATTAAGCTAAAGAGAACAGAGTCTCTTTTAGCTGAAATCATTCCAGAAGCACTTTCACAACTCAATGATGCACGGTTGCATGAACTGAGTGTCATTGAAGTTAAATGTTCTCGTGGTCGCAGTGATGCAAAGGTTTACATTGATCCAAGCAACTTTAGTGAAGAAGAGCGTCGTGTCTATATGAAGCAACTTCGTAAAGCCCGTCCTATTATTGAAGATTTTTGTCTCAAAGATCAGGGTTGGTATAGATGTCCAAAACTTACATTTGAGTTTGATGAACAGTTGAAAAAATCACAAACGATCGAAGAGCTCTTTAAAAAGATAGCCAAAGATAAAAAAGAGGAAGCGTAATGAGTCTAAAAAACGATATAGAATCAGTTGTCAAGTCAGTTGATTTAGAACTTTATGATACAGTAATCGTTAATGAATTTGATGAGACTATTTTCCGTGTCAGTGTTATATCTCCTGAATTTGAAGAGGGTAAACGTAAAAGTGTTCCTTTGGATGCTTATGTTGAGTTAACACATCTTCTCTCTCCTTTGCTTGATGTAACACCTCCTGTCTCTGGTGAATACAGACTTGAAGTCGGTAGTCCCGGAATTGAGAGAAAACTTACTACTCTTGATCACTTTAAAAAATCAATTGGTGAAGATATTGCCATTGTTTATGGTGAAAAAGAGAAACTGCGCGCAAAACTCAAAGAGATTAACGGTAACAAGCTTCTTTTTGAAAATGAAGAGGGCAGTGTTGAAGTTGATTTTAATGATATTAAAAAAGCAAAAACCTATTTTGAATGGTAATAGATAATGACTTTTACATGTCTCTTGCATTAGCAGAGGCATGGAAATATCAAGGTTTGACCTACCCAAATCCTGCAGTAGGATGTTGTGTTGTCGGTGAATATGGAGAGATCCTCGCCGTAGAGGCACACCACAAAGCAGGCGAGCCTCATGCAGAAGTCAATGCACTCAAATCTGCTTACTATAAACTTACAAATGACAGTTATATTTTGGCATTGCAAGATTCAGCAGATATTCACACCCATCTCTTATCAAATCATAACGGTATCTTTGAAAATACCAAACTTTACTCAACACTTGAACCCTGTTCTCACTATGGAAAAACTCCCTCATGTGCCAATCTTATAGCCGAACTCGGTATTAAAGAGGTCTATATAGGATCTAATGACACGAATAAAAAAGCTGCCAATGGAACTATGATACTCTCTATGAATAACTGTATGGTCTATAGTGAGATTTTAAAAGAGGAATGTGATGCTCTGCTCTATCCGTTTCAAAAAACTTTAGAGGATCATTTTGTCTATTTTAAATGGGCACAGCGTTTAAACGGTACAACCGATGGTGGTATTATAAGTTCAGAGATTTCAAGACAAAATGTTCATGCAATGCGTGATGTATGTGATCTTTTAGTCATAGGCGGAGGTACCGTTCGAGAAGACAGACCGACACTTGATGCTAGACTTGTAAACGGCAAGGCACCTGATATCTTAATACTCTCACGCACTAAAGAATTTGACAGAACTATTCCCCTTTTTGGTGTTGCAGGCAGAGAGGTCTTTATAGAAGAGAATCTTGATCGCATCAAAGATTATAAAAACATTATGATAGAGGGTGGCTCTCAAATGTATGCACGCACTCGTGAGGTTGTTGATTATTATCTCTGCTATATTGCTCCATCACTAGGTGGCAGTGAGATGATTGGCTTTAGTGGTGATAATTTTGAATTTTTAAATATCAATAAAGAGAGCGAAGATATAATAACGTGGATGAAAAGGATAGAGCAATGAGCATTTTAGAACAAGAGGGTGACGTAAAACAGGAGAAGATTGTCTCTATGTTTAATGATATTGCACCGACGTATGATACTGCAAATCGTGTGATGAGTATGGGTGTCGATATTTCGTGGCGTAAAAAAGCGTGTGACTTGTCATTTGAATACTATGGGAAAAAAGAGATCGACAAGATCGTTGATGTTGCCTGTGGTACGGGTGATATGATGGGCTTTTGGCAGAAGCAGGCAGAAAAAGCAGGTGTGACTATCAAAGAGTTTGTCGGTGTTGATCCATCAAACGGAATGGTTGATGTTGCCCGTAAAAAATTTCCGGATTTTCATTATCATATTGCAAAAGCAACAGAGATTCCGCTTGAAGATGCAAGTGCAGATATTCTTAGTATTACTTACGGTATTCGTAATGTTGTTGAGCGTCAAGAGGCATTTTATGAGTTTAACCGTGTACTGAAAAAAGATGGTCTTGTAGTAATTTTAGAGTTTATGAAAGATGAGAACAAAAACATCCTTAAAAAGATTCGCGATTTTTATATGCATAAAATCCTCCCTTATGTAGGCGGGGCGATCTCTAAAAATCTTGAAGCTTACACATACTTACCAGACTCTATTGAGAACTTTGTAACGATTCAGGGTATGCAAGCAGAGCTTGAGAAAGCCGGTTTTGAGATGTTACACACGCAGAGTTTTTCAATGGATATCTCTACTTTGATGATAGCACGTAAAAAGTAGGATAAGAAGTGCATACACTCTCTGTCTCTGCACTCAATGAACAGATAAAACATCTCCTAGAGGAGAGTTTTAGCCGTGTTTTTGTAGAGGGAGAACTCTCCCGAATCACCTTTCACAACTCCGGGCATATCTACTTTACACTTAAAGATAGCAATTCTGCCATTAGTTGTGTAATGTTTCGAGGCAATGCCTCCAAACTGAAGTTTCGGCTCCAAGAGGGGCAAAAGGTCATTATTGACGGAGCGCTTACACTTTACAAACCTCGCGGAAGCTATCAGATAAACTGTTTTTCTATTGAGCCCTCAGGACAGGGCGCTTTGGCACTCGCTTTTGAACAGCTCAAACAAAAACTCTCACAACAGGGTTACTTTGCGCCTGAGAGAAAAAAGCCATTGCCAAAATTTCCAAAAAAGATAGCACTTATTACCTCTGCAACAGGAGCAGCTCTGCAAGATATGCTTCGTGTTGCCAATGCACGCTACAGACTTTTAGAGATCGATATTTATGATGTTTTAGTACAGGGTGAGGGTGCTGCCTTTAGAGTAGCAGAAGCGATTAAAAAAGCAGATATGGCAGGTTATGATATTATTGTTGTCGGTCGTGGCGGTGGAAGTCTTGAAGATCTCTGGGCTTTTAATGAAGAGATCGTAGCTGATGCTATTTTCTATGCAAAGACACCTATTGTATCAGCCGTAGGACATGAGATTGATTGGCTTATCAGTGATTTTGTAGCAGATCTCAGAGCTCCGACACCAAGTGCTGCTATGGAGATGATACTTCCTGATACAAATGAACTTTATATGAGTATAGATGCGTTAAGTGAGCAGTTTATTCGACTTTTAATACAAAAAGTACAAAGTAAAAAACAGGAGTTAGTACATTTAAAAAACTCTTTTATGCAACACTCCGTAGAGAAAAAAATTCAACAGCAAAATGAGACTATAAAGCAGTTAAGAGAGCGTTTTTATCAAGCTATAACTTTTAAAGTTACCTCAAAAGAGAGAGCTTTACAAAATATAGAGGAGCGTTTTCCTCAAGTGATTGCAAACAGAATAAATTTTGCTAAAAATCAACTCATTCATATTCAAAAAATGTTAGAATCAAACAATCCAAAATTAAAAACAAAAAAAGGTTTTGCTCAAATTTCACGTAATAAAGAGCTTGTTGCTATAGAAGACCTAAAAATTGGTGACACTTTTGAGGCGCAGAGTGATCGTGTTGTTATTGAAGCAAAAGTTTTAAATACAAGGAAAATATAGATGCATTATCCACAATTTTATGATACAGTAGAGAGTATTCGTTTAGTCGATCCTTTGGCAAAAGTTTTAGCTACTTTTGAGAATGGTGAGTATGAGATCAGTTATATAGAGGTTGTAAAAGCTGCAGGGCACTCTTGTCCGACAGTTGCCGGAGCCTATTTAATGGCTGATGCTGCATTAAAAGTACTCTATCCTGAACAAAGAGCTGTTAGAGGTATGGTTCGTGTTGAATTTAAAGAAGATTTACAAGATGGTGTTGCAGGGGTTATTGGTAATGTTATTACACATATAACCGGAGCTACCGATAAAAGTGGATTTAAAGGATTAGGTGGACAATTTGCACGTCACTCTTTGATGGATTTTAATGCAGATATTAATTCGAGTGCACGTTTTACTCGTTTAGATAATAGTAAAAGTGTAGATATTATCTATGATCCATCTTCTGTTTTACCAGATCCTAATATGGGGCAATTGATGCAGAAAATGCAAAAAGCTTTAGCAACACCGGAGGATATAAAACTTTTTGGAGAACTCTGGCAAGATAGAGTAAAAAGAATTTTTCAAAAGAGTGAGAGTGTTATTAGGATAGTGGAGTAAATGGTGAAAAAAAAGATCCTTTCTGCATTTTTATCATCATTTGTTTTAAGTTCTGTAGCCAGTGCTGTTGAATTTGAAGCGAGTGTTGGGGTGCATGATTTTGTTGTTTCTGATATTAAAAATGATGTTGTGAAAGATGGTATTAGATCGGGTACTTCAAACACTTTTGGTCTGAATACTGCTTTATATATTAAACATAAAACTAAAAATAATATAGTATTTTTGGCCAAAGCAGAAGCATTTTTAGATCATGATAAAGATCACCTCGATCCGGATCATATACCGGTTTGGTTTGACTTTTTACTTGATATTAAAGGTCCTTTATATAGAGTTGATGCTCAAAATACTTTCAAATGGTATATTTTAATGGATAATAGACAAAATACAGTGAGTTGTGTTGAGCGTGAAGTGAGGCAACATATTGGTGTGGGGTATGAATACAAGAGAGCAGGTTTTACATTTGATCTGAATGCTTATGCAGGTTTTTATTATATTGAACTTGATGATGATACACCAATAGCCAGAGGCTATACACGTCAAGATACAGATGATGGTGAGGCTGCAAGTGCACTCTCTTTAGAGCTGAAGTATCAATTTACAAAAGCATTTTCAATGTATGGAAAAGTTAAAAGATATTCAGCTAATACGGGAATGGAAAAGTTAGAAGACAATGCAGAAATTTTATTGCAGTATAAAGACGAAAAAGGTAATTTGTTTGTAAAAGGTACAACCTTAAATTTTAAAGTGAAATATGTTAAATATGATTTTGATAGATTCTATCGTCAATCTATAGGTGTTCCTATTCTTCCTTTTGATAATGATATGCTTATTCAGGCCTATTATACCTTCCCTTTGCATTACTAATTATTGCAAAGAGATAGAAGGAAAATAGGTTTGAAGCGTGACAGCTGTTGTAGCAGCTAATTTTTTCATAAGTTTATCAAATTTATCTTCATGATTCCATACAGGATTTCTGACTCCGCTTAGCTGAATGAGTGCCTGTTGTGCATCATACTCTACACCAAGTGCATCAACAAGACCGACCTCTTTTGCCTGTTTCGCTGTAAATATATGAGCATTGGCATAAAAATCTCGTTTTTTTATGTCAAGATTTCTTGCTTTGGCGACATCTTCGGTAAACATATCATATGTCCCTTGAATAACTTTATTGAGCTCTTTAATCTCAAATTGTTTCCAGGGACGATCCGGTGTTCCAACTTGTTTATAAACTCCAGCTTTGACAACTTGAGTTTTAACACCTATTTTTTGCATCAATCCACTCAGATCTGCCCCTTCCATAATAACTCCAATACTTCCTATCATACTACCGGGATTTGCAATAATTTTATTTGCCCATATACTGGAATAGTAGCTACCACTTGCCATAATTCCTTTTGCATATGCAATAACAGGTTTTTTTTCTCTGAGACGTTTAATGGCATAGGAGATCTCAACTGAAGGAGCAACAGCACCACCAGGAGAGTCAACAACTAATAAAACACCTTTTATGGCGTCGTTATTTGCAGCTTTGTTAATTGCTTGAATGAGAGCAGTATCATCCATTATTGGACCAGAGAGTGTAATTCTCTGGAGGTTGTTTTTGGTAAACTCTTCGTGACTTGCAGGTGCAAACAGTATAAAAAGCAAGAGAATGAAAAGCATTGCTTTAAAGTGCTCTTGGATGTAATTAATTGTACCTGTGATGGGTGAAAATATTTTTTTGATAAGTTCCATTTATACTTCTCCAATTTCTAAATTGCCGTTAACATATACTTTTGAGATGTTATATCGATGTAAAATAAGGTGAATTGGGAGTTCTTTTGTTGGTTCAGATTGCAGATCAACAATAATCATATCAGCATTTTTTCCCTCTGCGATCTCTCCGGTATTGAGTCTTAATGCCTCTGCCGCACGAATAGTAACTCCCTCAAGAAGTTTTTGTGCAAACTCTAAAAGAGGTGCATCACTGTGCATAAAAAGTGATATTTTCATCTCCTCAAAGAGATCTAATTCGTAGTTGGAACTAAGTCCGTCTGTTGCGACAATCCATTGAATATTTTTCTCATTTAGATCTTGTATATTGAGTGTAGGATTACCTAAAAGTCGATTTGAAATTGGACAATGAATAACAGTATGACTATTTTGTGAAAATTTTTCTAACTCTTTTTCATTTGCATTGGTAACATGTGTAAAAAGCGTCTCTTTGCCATCAAAATAACTTAAAAATTCGTCTGCTGATGAGAGACTGCTGTTTTGTGAAAGAAGGGTTTCAAAAAACTTTTTAAATTCTCCTTTACTTTCGTCGAGCCACTCTCTCTCAGCTATACTCTCCATGAAATGTGCTGTTAATCTTAAGTTTTCATTTTTTGCCATTGTTACTGCTTTTTTTACTAAAACAGGATGCACTGAGTAGGGTGAATGAATAGCTATAGCGGGGTAAAACCCTTTCCGTTGTACCATTTTAGAAGCATCTAAACGTGCGATAAAGTCACCAAAGAGTGCATCAGCCATTGTTGCTTGCGAACCTATAAGTTCATTAAAAAAGACAACATTTTGTTTTGCATTTGCACATGCCTCAAGGTCCATAGCTTGTGAACTAATTGCCCCAAAAGTTGTTATTCCATTTGCCAGCATTGTATCAATTGCTTTACTCATACAATCAATACCACAATCATTGACAAGATCCGCTCTATTTTCAATAACACTATAGAGCCAATTGAGAAAATTTCCATAGCTGAGCTCTGTTGTATTTTTTGAAAACTCAATATGTACATGCGCATTAATTAATCCTGGCATTAAGAGTGAATGTTCTTGAAGTGTTGTTACTTTTGCATTTGGAAATTGTTCTATAAGCTCTTCAAAAGGTGCTATTTTTCTAATCTCGTGATCAAAAGCTACAGAGAGATTTGTTACAACTCTATCTCGTAACATAATATAGTGAGGTGTAATAATTTTCATTGAAAGTTTCTTCCGTTTTTTTCTTTGTATTATACTCTATTTAATAATAGTTGCGATAAAATAAATACAAAAATTGAAATAGATAAAAAGGTTAAATATGAAAATAGTAGTCATTCAGGGTCCAAACTTAAATATGTTAGGTGTTCGTGAACAAAACATTTATGGTCCGATGAAATTAGAGCAGATTCATGCACAAATGAAAGAAGTAGCAACACAAAATGGTGTTGAAATTGAATTTTTTCAAAGTAATTTAGAGGGTGAACTTGTTGATAAAATCCAAGAGTGTTATGGTGAGGCACATGGAATTATTATTAATGCAGCTGCATATACACATACTTCTATTGCTATTCGAGATGCTATCAGCGCTGTAAGTATTCCTACTATTGAAGTTCATATTAGTAATGTATATCGTCGTGAAGAGTTTCGTCAAAAAAATCTTATTGCACCGGTATGTGCATCATCTATTGTAGGTTTCGGTCCTTTTGGATATCATTTGGCAATGATGGGTATGTTGCAAATTATGAATGAGATACATGCCGCACAAGAAGCACAGGCGCAAGCACAGCAAGCACAAGCGTAGTCATTTATGTATAGAAGCCGTAAATTGGGAAAAAGAGTTTTTGCTTTTTATGGTTCTCATTTTCCATTTTACACTAAAGCTAAACGTCTATTGCCTTATGAGGTAACTGTTGGCATTGGTGGAAATATCGGTGATGTTCGTCGCCGATTTGAGCATCTCTTTTTCTTTTTGAAGAGAGATAGACGAGTAGAAGTACTTCAAACATCATTGATTTTAAAAAACCCTCCTTTTGGTTATATACAACAAGATGATTTTTTTAATTCAATAATAATTTTAAAAACTGCAATGCAACCAAAAGCTTTTTTGACATTTTTACATAGAGTGGAGAAACAATTTGGCAGACGTAGAAGTTTTGCAAATGCACCAAGGACACTAGATTTGGATATACTTTTTTTTGATAATCGTCATATTGTGACGGAAAAATTAACGATTCCACATGCCTCTTGGTCAAAGAGAGAGAGTGTTGTTATTCCACTTTCAGGAGTTAAAAGATGAAAATTTTAACTTTTACGGGTAAAACTCCTTCTGAAGCACTTAAAAAAGCAAAAATGGAGATTGGTGATGAGGGAATGCTTATTGAGACAAAAGAGCTTCAAAAAAAAGCACTCGGTAAAGATGCATTATATGAGATTGTTATTGGTATAGATGAAGCATTAATACCAAAAACAAAACCAATAAAAAAACCACTTGCACAACAGCATACAATTAAGAGTGAATCACAAGATGTATTATATGATATTTCAAGTGCTGCACGCCAAATTTCTGAGATTAGTCGTGTTGTTGATGATCCTTTAGAAAAATATATGAAGCCAGAAAGTAAGCAAAGAGATTTCCAAACGACAGTTGAACCTAAAGAGTTAAAAGAGATCAAAGCAGAAATTAATAAGCTGACAGATAAAGTAAAAATTATTCAAAATATGTTTTGGGATGAAAAAGCACCACAGCTTCAACAACAAATTCCTCCTGAATTTGCGGAGATTTACAAACTTGCTATGCAGAGTGGTATGAATGCAGAACACCTTAATATGCTTATGCAGATTACTTTAGAACATATGCCACTGAAAATGCGTGAAAACTCAATAACTGTAAAACGTTATTTTCAAACGATATTACGAAAAATGGTCCCAATACGAAGGGAAACTCCTCCTTCTATAGGGACTAAAAAAGTGATGATGCTTGTAGGACCTACAGGTGTTGGTAAAACAACTTCTATAGCAAAATTGGCAGCGCGCTACTCTTTTTTGATGGAAAAGAAATATAAGGTTGGTTTAGTCGTTTTAGATACTTACAGAATAGGTGCTGTTGAACAATTAATGCAATATGCACGTATGATGAAACTTGGAATTGAAACAGTTGTAGATCCTCCTGAATTTTCGCATGCTCTTGAATCATTGAAATATTGTGATTACATTTTAATAGATACTATGGGATCATCACCATATGATAAAAATAAAATTGAGAAGATTTATGAATGTCTCAATGCAAATCAGACAGCTTATAATGTTGATGTGGTTCTTGTAATGCCAAGTTCTATTAAATATGAAGATTTAAAAATAACATATGAAAATTTTTCATCTTTAGGGGTTGATACAATAATGTTTACAAAACTTGATGAGACAATGGGTTTTGGTAATATATTTTCACTTGCTTATGAGACAAAGAAACCGATTAGTTACTTTTCTGTAGGGCAGGAGGTTCCTGAAGATCTGGTTACTGCCTCAAGTGACTTTTTAGTGGAGTGTCTGCTTCATGGTTTTAACAGGAGTAAAGTATGATAGGGCATCAAGCGGAAAAACTTGAAAAACTTGTTGCCTCTAATGCAAAAGAGCAGCAAAAAAAATCTAAAAAAACACGTTTTATTGCTATTACATCTGGAAAAGGCGGTGTCGGAAAAAGCACAATCAGTTCAAATCTTGCTTATGTTCTGGCACAGCGTGGTTTGAATGTTGGTATTTTTGATGCAGATATCGGTTTGGCAAATTTGGATGTTATGTTTAATGTGAAGATTAAAAAAAATATTTTACATGTTTTAAAAGGTGAAGCAAGTGTTAGTGATATTTTGATTCCTATTACACGTAATCTGATTCTTATACCGGGAGAGAGTGGTGATGAGATTTTAAAATATTCAGATATGGCACTTTTTGAACGTTTTATGCAAGAAGCACAGGTTTTAGACAAACTTGATGTAATGATTATTGATACAGGTGCTGGAATAGGCGAGCATATTCAGATGTTTTTAAATGCAGCTGATGATGTTATTGTGGTAACTGTACCGGATCCTGCTGCTATTACAGATGCATACGCAACAATAAAAACAATAGCGGCACTTCGGAATGATGTGGGTATGATTATGAATCAGGTTAAAAATGAGAGAGAGGCTGTTGGTGTTTTTGAAAAGATTAAAAAAGTAGCACATGCCAATATAGGCGGTGATTTGGATTTGAAACTTATAGGTAAAATTAATGCTGATGGAAAAGTTGCTAATGCAATTAAACAACGAGCACTTTTCACTGAACGTTATCCATCTTCTTCAGTCAGTAGAGATCTTGAACAGATAGCAAATAATATTGTATCCAAGCTGGAACGAAATGTGCTGGTTAGTTCAAATGAAAGTGGCTTGTCTGGTCTCTTTAGAAGACTAATGGAACATTTTTAAACTTTGTCAGGGTTGGTTATATGGTAGGTGAAAATTTTGTCTATTTCTTTACAGTATGGGGCTTTTTTGTAGGGATTATATTTGGTATTTTAAAGTCTTTTGATGCAGAAGGTCTTTTAACATATACTTTTTTAATAACGACATTTTTTTATCTATTTTCTCATATTATTATTGCTTTATATTATAGAACCATTACGGCAAAAGCCTATAATTTTCCAAAAGAGAAACATGAACTTGAATTAGATATGTTTGTGAAAGAGATCAATAAGCGTGAGAAATTGATCGATTCAGCCTGTAAATTGACAGATATGGCAATAAAAATGAATAATGAAGATCTAGCCGGACAAAAACTATGAAAACGGTTAATGCTTATGTTGAAGATCTAAAGCATCATGAAGATGAATTGGCTATAGAGTATCTTCCTGCTGTAAAAGCAATGGCATTTCGTTTAAAAGAGCGTTTACCCAGTTCTGTTGATTTTTCTGATCTTTCAGCTATTGGAACAGAAGAACTTATTAAATTAGCACGTCGTTATGATGAAAGTTTGAATGACTCATTTTGGGGTTATGCTAAAAAAAGAGTTTATGGTGCAATGCTTGACTATCTCAGAAGTTTAGATATCTTGAGCAGAGCGAGTAGAAAACTTGTTAAACAGATAGATTTTGCTGTTGAAGAGTATCGCCTTTCACATAATGAAGAACCAAGTGATGAAGAATTGGCAGAGATCTTACAAGAAGATATTCAAAAAGTACATGAAGCAAGAATAGCATCGAATATTTATACTGTCATGCCACTACATGATCAGTTACAAGTTGGAGATGAGGGTGCAGCATTGGCTCAAATAGAAAAAGAGGAACTTGTCTCTGTTATAAAAAAAGTTCTTTCTACTTATAAAGAGCGTGAGCAAATGATTATTCAACTCTATTATTTCGAAGAGTTGACACTCAAAGAGATTAGTAATATACTAAACATTACTGAATCAAGAATTTCACAGATACATAAATCTGTTATTCGTAAAATTAAAGAGAGCATAGGAGCATAAAATGGCAGATATACTTTCACAAGAAGAGATTGATGCACTGCTCGATGTTGTCGAAGATGAAGGCGATGATGTCTTAGAAAGTGCAGATGATACGCTTTTACCACAAAGACAAGTGACACTGTATGATTTTAAACGTCCAAATAGAGTTTCAAAAGAACAATTAAGAGCATTTCGGGGTGTTCATGATAAAATGGCACGCTCTTTGGCTTCCCAAATTTCTTCTATAATGCGTTCAATTGTTGAGATACAACTTCATTCCGTTGATCAGATGACTTATGGTGAATTTTTAATGTCATTGCCAAACCCTACATCTTTTAATGTTTTTTCTATGAAACCTTTGGAAGGAAGTGGTGTTATAGAAATTAATCCTTCCATAGCTTTTCCTATGCTTGATAGACTTCTAGGTGGTAAAGGAGAACCATTTGATGCAAGTCGTGAGTTTTCGGATATTGAACTCTCTCTATTTGAAACTATTTTACGGGTGATGATGAGTACATTGAAGGAAGCATGGGGACCTGTTATGGAAGTTTATCCTACAATTGAATCAAAAGAATCTTCTCCAAATGTTGTCCAGATTGTTGCACAAAATGAGATTGTTGTAATGGTTGTCATGGAAATTATTATTGGACATTCTTCAGGTATGATGAATATCTGTTATCCTGTTATATCTTTGGAACCAATTTTACCAAAATTGGCTTCACGTGATTTAATGCTTAATGAAACAAGTTCAAAAAAAAGTAGAAATACAGAATTAAAAGTACTTTTGGGTGGAGCAAAAGTAGATGTTGAAGCCAATCTTGGTGAAGCCGATCTGTCATTGGGAAATATTTTAGATTTACAGGTAGGTGATGTTTTACGTCTTTCGAGTGCTGCTGATGATATTGTTACTGTTTCCGTTGATGGTAAAGAGCGTTTTCGAGGTGAAATAGGTTTGCGTCGTTTTAGAAAATCTATTCAAATTACAGAGATTATAGAGACAGAAAAAGATGCAGTTAAACGTGCATTGGAAAATTTAGAAAAACAGCGTCATGAAAAAATATCAGGTGTACGTGATATTATTCATGAAAATGATTTAGAAGATGAGGAACTATAGATGAGTGATTTTATGAAACTCTTTGAAGAAGAGACAGTAGGGACAATTGAAGCACTTGTTGGTACTGCACCTACGTTACAATTAAAAGAGGAACAAGAATTGAGTATTATTTCAAATATTGTTCCCCCTATTGTTTTGGTAAAAATTAAAGTAAGTGGTGATGTTGATGCTGATGCAATGGTTGCATTGCCTCCAAATCTCGCTGCATCACTCTCTGATATGATGATGGGTGAAGAACCAACCGATCGTGATGATGTGAATGATGATGATATGGATGCAGCTAAAGAGATTGTCTCTAACATTTTTGGTGCAATTTCAAATGCTCTTTCTGCACAAAAGGAGATACCGGTACTCTCTTTTTCTATTGAAAAGATAGAGCTTGTAGATGATGGAGCTGAAGTTAGTCTTGAAGCTTTTAGTCGAATGTATATTTATAATTTTTCTCTTGAAAATGTGAAATCATTATTGATGTTTATTTTGGATGAGAAACTTTATAAAGCACTTTATGGGAGTGATGATAGTTCATCTGAGGATACAACTTCTGATAATAATGGCTATTCTATGCATAATGATTGTGAGGATGAAACAGTAAATCTCTCTGCAGAAGAGATGAAAAATATTGCATTAATTATGGATGTGAAACTTCCTGTGCGTGTCCGTATAGGAAAAAAACGTATGCTCTTAAAAGATGTTTTGAATATGGACATCGGATCTGTAATTGAATTAAATCAGTTGGCAAATGATCCATTGGAAATATTAGTAGATAATCATGTAATAGCTCAGGGTGAGGTTGTTATTGTAGATGGAAATTTTGGTGTACAAATTACGACTATAGGGACGAAAAAAGAGCGTCTTAATCAATTAAAAGGTTAAACTCTTTATGCAGTTAAACAACAATAAAGTTCTTATGGGTATGAGTGGGGGCATAGATTCTACAATTGCAACACTGCTACTTAAAAAAGAGGGATATGAAGTAGAAGGTTTATACATGAAACTTCATTCAAAACCGGGATACCATGAAATTCATCTTAAAAGGGCACAAAAAGCTGCTGATTTTGCAGGAGTTAAACTCCATGTACTTGATTTACAAGATGAGTTTAAAGAGAGTGTCTTTGATCCTTTTATTGAAACATATGCAAATGGAAAAACACCAAATCCCTGTGCGCTCTGTAACAGAAGTATGAAGTTTGGTGCAATGCAAGAGTTTGCTGATAAAATAGGTGCTTACTATATTGCAACCGGACATTATATTAAAACAGATGGATCTTTTTTCTATCAGGCAGAAGATGATACAAAAGATCAAAGTTATTTTCTCTTTTATGTAAAAAAAGAGATACTTTCCCGTTTGAAATTTCCTTTAGGCGAGAGAAAAAAGAGTGATATTAAAAAAATTGCAGAGTCTATTGAAGGATTAGAATCATTTGCATCGCAATCAGAATCTACAGAGATATGTTTTGTAGATACTACATATACAGATCTTTTAAAAGATTATGTTACTGTAGATCAGGTGGGTGAAGTTTTAGATAGTAGCGGAGCGGTTGTAGGTGAGCATAAAGGTTATATGCACTATACAATAGGAAAACGCCGTGGTTTTACAGTTCATGGTGCACATGAACCACATTTTGTTACAAAAATTATTCCAGAAAAAAATCAAATAGTAGTAGGGAAACGAGAAGAATTAGCATGTTATCATGTTGTACTTGATAATTTAAATATGTTTGATGAACAAAAAGAATTTAACACTACAGTAAAACTAAGATATAGAACAAAAGCTGTTCCCTGTCATGTTAAGATAGAAGATAATAAAGCATATGTAGATTTAAAAGAGGGAGTATTCGGAGTTGCAGTTGGTCAAGCCGCTGTTTTTTATAATGAGAATAAACTTATAGGTGGAGGTTGGATTGCAAGAGCAAATTAATGTTTAAATCTAACATTATGTAACTGTAAAAACTTTTTAAAAAGTTTTTGCAGAACTTCCCAAACATTAAGCTTCTTCTAAGCATATTCCCCCTATAATTCCCATCCACAAACAGAGAGA
>Ga0256828_1000340_pt1 | contig 32325 bp, 32 predicted proteins | sample CV88metaG_FD_185993 | JGI IMG/M metagenome (GOLD analysis project Ga0256828, IMG submission 185993) | Hydrothermal vent microbial communities from East Pacific Rise, Pacific Ocean - CV88 | ecosystem: Environmental > Aquatic > Marine > Hydrothermal vents | place: Pacific Ocean: East Pacific Rise...
ATACGTTCAAGTTCAACAAGAAGCTCCCCTTTTCTCTGCTCAAAGATTTTTGTACACTTAAATATTTTATCACTTGTCTGAATTGCAAAAAGTGATGAAGATATAAGAAGAAGGGTTAAGATATATTTCACGAGGCAGCCTTTTTATGGTCTTTGTTGGAGTAGGTCATCAAAGCGATCTCATCTAGATCTTTTGCTTCTTTGATCTTTGCTTCTTTGATTAAAGCCTTTTGTTCTTCATACTCAAGATATTTAAATTTTTCATACTCTATCATATCAAATTTGAGTTGTTCTTTAGCCTTTAACATCTCTGATTCGCTAAAGCTCACCCACTCTTTATTGTGATCGATAAGGCTTCTTTGCGCATCAAGGAGGGTTCTGTTAGCCAAAAAATCAGCAATTTGACCATTCTGTGGAGGAGTAATCCCTTGAAGCTCTTCAAGGGAGTTTTTCAGTGCCTCTTTGGCACTCAAAAAAATAGCATTGGCTTTTTGAAAAGCACTTTCACTCTTTTGCATAGTGTTTTTTTTCACATTGACTAAAGAGCTAAATCGTGTTTTCACAGCACAACCTTTATAAAATTATTGTATCTTCTCTCTCTGGTGATGTAGAGATTATACCCACTTTTGTTTTACTGATCTCTTCTATGAGTTTTACATACTCTTGTGCAGTTTGTGGCAACTCTTCAAATTTTCGTGCACCTACTGATTTATCCCAGCCTTTGAACGTTTTATAGATAGGTTTTACATTCTCTAGATCTGCAGGAAGATAATCGATCGTTTCACCATTATACTCATAAGCAACACAAACTTTTACCTCATCAAAACCATCAAGTACATCAAGTTTCATCAGTGCAAGTTCATCACACCCGTTTAAGCGTGAAGCATAACGTGTAGCTACAGCATCGAACCAACCACAACGACGAGCACGTCCTGTTGTTGTTCCAAACTCATGTCCCTGTTCACCAAGACGTTTTCCATCTTCACCCATATCTTCAGACGGGAATGGTCCATTCCCAACACGAGTACAGTATGCTTTTACTATTCCTGTCACTTTCCCAATATCTTTAGGATTAAGTCCAAGTCCCGTACATGCACCGGCACTCACAGTAGCACTTGAAGTAACATAAGGGTATGTTCCATGATCGATATCAAGCATAGTTCCCTGTGCACCTTCTAAGAGAACACGTTTGTTCTCACTGTCAAGTGCTCTCCATACCATCTGTGTCGTATCTGTAATAAAAGGAGCAAGTTTCTCTTTATAGCCCTCTAGTTCTGCTAAAAGTTCCTCTTTTTTCGGTGCATGAAGATCCATTACATCAAAGATAGGCTTGTTCAATGAAAAATAATCCAAAATTGTCTGGCACAGTTTTTCAGGATTTAAAAGTTCACCTGCACGATGCCCTATACGGTTTATCTTATCAGAATATGCAGGTCCGATTCCCTTCCCTGTCGTACCTATGGCTTTATCACCTTTGAGTTTCTCTTTTGCCTGATCTATCTCGGCATGATATGAGAGATTTAAGTGTGCTTTATCAGAGATATATAAACGTCCCTCTAGCCCTTCAAATTGTTCCATCTCTTTGATAATAGATGAAGGAGAGAGAACAACACCGTTTCCAACAACATTGACTGCGTTTGGATTGAGAACCCCTGAAGGAATTAGGTGAAGTGCATATTTGACACCATCGACCCAAATAGTATGACCCGCATTATGTCCACCTTGACTTCTACAGACCATATCATATTCTAAAGCAAGCTTATCGACTATCTTACCTTTTCCTTCGTCACCCCATTGGATTCCAACAATTACATCAGCTTTATTTGTATACATATTTTATTCCCTCTTTTTCTATTGTGCTAAGGCTTCACACAGAGCATCTGTGTATATTGCAAATCCTACCGAAGTAAGTTCTGCATTTTTATATCTTCCACCACGGGCATATACTTCATTACCGACTATACATCTAAAGTACAGTTCATCATAATAAAGCATTTTTGCATAGTACATTGGTGCCAATACTGCATTTTCACATGAAATTTCAGAGCAAAGCTCTTTCATTTTTTGTAGTTCTATTTGAATTGATTCCGGAACGATATCCATCAATTCATCGATCTGTTCAACGTGCTGTAAATAGACAAGTTTTGTAAGCCACTCTACTTTTAGATTTATAAACTTATCTATATTGATATGTCTAAAATCATCTATGTTCAACTCTTCAAACATCTCTACCAAAAGTTTTGGGATTTTAATGTTTGAGATCTGCATCAATGGTGCTACTTCAAGTTTTTCAAAGATATCCAAAGCGATACTTGTGACCGAAGAGAGCTTCTTCTCACCCATAAACTCAACACCGACCTGATACTGCTCAGATGTAGGATAAGTAAATACAGGCTGGATATAGAACCATTTCTTTTGTTTTGTATTTGCACCAAGTCTCTTCTCAATTATACGTACAACATCGATGGTCGAATCAGCACGTAATGAGAGAGAGTTGTTTTTAACATCAGTAATACGGATAAGCTCTCGCTCATCTGCAATACTTTTATGTTGGTGATACGAGAATATCGGTGTTACTATCTCTTCATAACCATTTTCATAAAGAATATCACTTGCGATCTGTTCTATTTTACGTTTTACCTTAGCAGAACTGCCAAAGTATAACTTAGAACCATTTGGAATCTCATGTTCTAATATCATCTATATCTCTTTTTTTTCTATTGCTGTTTTAAAGTATGTCTCATTATAAACTTTTGAAGCAAGACCTGCATACTCCAAACGTCCCATACGATGCAGTATCAGCTCTATTGCGTTTACGACCCAGATAGACTCATAGGGTGCGATCAGTCCCATTTGATTGATACGAAAGATCTTCCCTTTGAGATGATCTTGTCCACCCGCTACATTAACACCATACTCTTCTTTTAAAGCTGAACGGATTTTTGAGGCATCTTTATCATCGATCGTTGTCATACTTCTTGCGGGTACTTTTGGATATGAGTGTAAGCCCAGTGCTTCAAGTGCTGCTCTTGTAGCTTTTGCACGTCTTGCAGTGTTACAGTAAAGTACACCAAAACCACCCTCTTTCTCGATTGTCTCTAAAACTTCCAAAAGACCGATGATAAGTGTTGTTGCAGCAGTATATGCAGTCGTATTTTGACGCTGTTTTTTAATCTCTGAAGCAAGGTTAAAGTAGTAACCTTTTCCAGCTCCTATCTTTTCTATCGCTGCGTTTGAAAGACCCAATATCGCAAGTCCCGGTGGCAGCATCAACGCTTTTTGGCTCCCTGCGATAAGACAGTCAATGTTCGTTACATCAATTCTCTCAACACCAACAGCAGTAATACCATCCGCGATTATCATGATATTTGGATTTATCTCTTTTACAGCTTTTGCCAGCTCTTCAACAGGATGACGAAGACCCCCTGCACTCTCGCTTATCTGAACAGCGACAGCATCAATCTCACTGTTTGCTTTTACAGCTTCAACAACAGCTTCAACACTTACAGGAGTATCCCATTCGTTCTTTATCTCAACTGAGCCAAGTCCGTGTGCCGCTGCTATTTTTCCAAAACGCTCACCAAACTTACCAGAGTTGACATTTAAAAGTGTTTTGTGGCAAAGATTGATAACCGCCGCTTCCATAGCACCTGTTCCACTTGAGGCTATCATCACTACTTCATCTGTATTGAAAAGTTTAAAAAGATGCGTACGCGTTTTTTCAAAAATCGCTTCGAATTCTGGTGTACGATGATGCATAGTCTCATCGCTCATTGCATTACGCACATTTTGAGGTACCGGTGTTGGTCCAGGAGTAAAGAGTAACATAGTGTTTTCCTATTTAAATTGGGGTCTTTTAATGTTTAATTTTAAAAAAACCTCGTATTATATCGAAATATGTTTGAATTTTAGTTTTAAGGATAAAAATGACAATTTACGATTCTATAATTTTGGGTGTAATTGAAGGCTTTACAGAGTTTTTACCCATCTCATCTACAGGCCACCTTATCGTAGCAAGTAAGTTTATGGGAATTGACCAGACAAGTGTTACAAAAGCCTATGAGGTAATCATCCAGTTCGCAGCTATTTTAGCTGTTATTTTTAACTATAAAGATAAATTTACTTTTGAAAAGATTGAACTCTGGAAAAAAGTATTTTTGGCATTTTTACCGATTGGAGCTGTTGGATTTGTCTTTTCTCATCAGATAAAAGAGCTCTTTAGTATAACTATTGTTGCGACTATGTTCATTGTCGGAGGTATTATATTTTTAATCGTAGAAAAGTTTTACATACCCAATGAAGAAAAACTGATTGATGATGTTGAAGAGGTCAATTACAAACAATCTCTATGGATCGGTATTGCACAGGTCTTTGCTCTGATTCCCGGTACTTCACGTGCAGGTTCTACCATCATTGGTGCGCTTCTTGTAGGTCTCAGCAGAAAAGCAAGTGCAGAGTTTAGTTTTCTGCTCGCCTTTCCTGTAATGAGTGCTGTCACAGCTCACGACCTACTCAAACACTATAGTGAATTTTCAGCTGCGAACCTTGATGCACTGATAGTAGGATTTGTCGTTGCGTTTATCGTTGCATACCTAACTATCAAACTCTTTTTAAAGTTCTTGGAAAAATTCACATTCGTTTCATTTGGAGTCTACAGAATTCTATTTGGAATCTTTTTACTGGTCATTTTTCACTAATTCCTCACTATTAGGAATAACTCTTGCTTACTCAAAAGTAACAAGGATGTTATTTTAAAATGTTAAAGGAGATATCGTGAAAACTATTATACGATATAACGACCACCTACATTTAGTTTTACAAAGGCTTGAATCCTCATTTTATGAACTCAGCCGCAAATTTTTATAATACTTTTAGTATCTTTGAAGCTAAATTAAGAGCTTTTGAACGATGAGAGAGTTTTTTCTTTATCTCATTGTCAAGCTCTCCTAAAGTTTTATCATACCCAAGTGGAACGAACATTGGATCATATCCAAAACCACCCTCACCACGTGCTTCTGTCAGAGCAGTACCATACATCCATCCATGTACCGTTTTTTCAATACCCTTTGTTACGATCGCAATAGCAGCTGTATAGTGTGCAGGGGAGCTTAAAACACCTTTATTTTTAATATCTTGCATCAATTTGTTGAGATTATCTTTATCACTAGCATTTTCACCGCCATAGCGAGCACTGTATATGCCAGGAGCGCCATCTAAGACATCAACACTGATACCACTGTCATCTGCAACAACAACAGCGTCTTCATCACCCAGTGCTTCATAAACGGCTCTGGCTTTGATAAGTGCATTATCCTTAAAGGTATCAGCATCCTCTACTATATCAAACGCAGGTATCAGATCTGTATAAGGTACTACCTCATATTCTTTACACAACTCTTTGATTTCTCTCACTTTGCCCTTATTTGAAGTTGCCAGTACCAGTTTTTTCAAGTTAATTCCTTAAAGTATCTTTTAAATTAATTATTTTATCTTTTGCAAATCAATTATAAATAATAGTTGCTCTATAATTTCAAAATTATATAATAATTCACTTCAAAAAGGCTTTTCCATGTTTAAAAAAGTTTTTCCCCTCTCCTCAATTCTGTTTTTGAGATTTTTAGGGCTCTTTTTAGTTTTACCGGTTCTTTCCGTATACGCACTTGACCTCAAAGGTGCTACACCATTTTTAGTCGGTGTTATTGTTGGTGGATACGCTCTTACGCAAGCAATATTTCAAGTTCCATTTGGAAGTATGAGTGATAAAATAGGACGTAAACCTACTATTTTATTTGGACTGATTATCTTCTTGATCGGTTCGCTCGTTTGTGCCTATTCAACTGACATCTATACTCTTATGATTGGTCGTTTCTTACAAGGTGCCGGAGCTATAGGTTCTGTTGTTACCGCTATGATCGCTGACCTTGTAGAAGAGAAAACACGTGGTCATGCGATGGCAATCATGGGTGGATTCATTGCTATGAGTTTTGCTATTGCTATGGCACTTGGACCTGTTATCGCTTCTCACTATGGTATTAGCGTAATCTTCGTTATTACAGCGATCCTTGCACTTTTAGCGATTATAATATTATTTGCAAAAGTACCAACACCTCCAAAGATAAAACATATTTACCATGGAAAAACAAGTACCAAAGATATTTTAAAGGATCCTAACCTCCTTGGTATGATCATTATTAACGCTATGCAAAAAGGTCTTATGACCGCTGCGTTTGTAATCATCCCTATCTTTTTAACTGACCCTAAATATGGATTTAACTGGGCAAAAAGTGATCTCTGGATGGTTTATGCACCGGCAATGGTAGCTGGACTTATCGCGATGGGACCTGCAGCAGTGTTTGGAGAGAAAAAGAATATCCCTAAACAGATCTTTATGCTCTCTATCATCTTATTTACTGCATCATTTGTTATGATGGGCTTAACAAACTCAAGTGCGGTTTTTATCACTGCCGTTATCTTTTTCTTTGTTGCGTTTAACATGATGGAACCACTTGTCCAATCTATGATAAGTAAATTCGCAAAAGTACATCAAAAAGGTGCAGCACTAGGTATTGCCAACTCTGCTGCTTACTTCTTTACATTTATCGGTGGTACATTTGCAGGACTCTATCTTGATATAAGCTCTCGTGAGACACTTGGTCTCACTATTGGTACTATTGGTCTTTTATGGTTCATATGGACTGCAGTTAAAATGAAAAATCCATTAAGATATTCTCATCTTGTTATTCCTGAAGATGAAGTTGATTTTGATAAACTTAATGCTCTTGAGAGCGAGCACATCGCAGAATGGTTTATTAATGAGACAGAAAAAGTCGTTGTTATAAAATATGCAAGTGAAAAACTTGATGAAAATCATTTAAAAAGTAAAATTATCAAATAATTTTACTTTTTTTTACTAACCTACATTGATTTATATCATCATCCAAAAAAAAAGAATAAGATAGAATAACCATAAAAAAGATTTAATTATGAAAAAATTCTTCTTACTTCTAGGTCTTGGTATCAGTATACTAAACTTTGTTGGATGTGAAAAAAGATCGATAACTACTCAACCTAGCGAAGTTCATTGGGACAGAGATATGTGTTCACGATGTGCGATGGTTGTAAGTGACAGAAAAAATACAACACAAGTTATCAATCCCGAAAATGGAAAGGTCTATATGTTTGATGATATAGGCTGTATGGTGCTATGGTTTGAGAATGAAAAGATTCCATGGAAAGATAAAGCAGTTATCTGGATTACAGATGCTTCTACAGGAAAATGGATAGATGCTAGAAAAGCTTTTTATGACACAGAGAACATAACACCTATGGCCTATGGTTTTTGCGCACATAAATCAAAAGACACAATCGCCAAAGATCAAGAGATCATTGACTACGACGAAGTAGCAAAACGAGTTAAAAAGATCGGAAGATAGGTTTTTTATCTTCCATTATCAGATTTGGTTCAATGAAAGGAGCTAAACGTGATAAAAAATTCAACAAGCTCATTACAGGACTTGCATAAAAGAATTTTACTTTATGGTTATAGTGCCATAATTGATCCGCATACTGATAGACTTTAAAAGGTCTGTCCCCTATACCATCACCATTTTCATCAAATCCCTCATATCTATCCCAATAATTATACTCTACCAGATTGGAAGATTCAAAGTTCTTTCCTGCATCTTTAACAACATCATTGATATTTGAAAATATTTTATTGTTTGTAATTGTATTATCTTTAATTGAGGCATGAAAATGTAAAGCTTCACCATTATAGGAGAGCTCATTAGCGATGATATATCGTTTCATCCCTTTTGCCTTCTCCTGGCCCTGAATATAAAGTGCTTTGGCATTAAAACTTACTCTATTGTTTTTAAAAATAAAATTAGATACGGCACCTATCATTACACCGATACCGGCAGCACCATTGGAACTCAATATTTCATTTCCAATTACCTGTGTATCTTTTGCACCCATAAACATCATAGCTACCGAGTTGTATTTATAATGATTATCTCGAAATATATTGTTGTTACTTAGTGAAAGATGTGTTGCAAAACGGTTGCCTATAAATATATTATCTTCAAAAAGATTATGATGAGAGTAGTTCAATGTTACATCTCTTACATTCTCAATTTTATTGGCTTTAATGATGTTGTGATGTGCATAGTAAAGTTTCAAGGCATTGGCTCTAAGAGGTAAGGTGTTTTTTTTAGTCGTTATATAGTTATGTTCAATCACTGAGCTGTCAACTCTATCCATATCGATACCATACAGAACATTCGATATATAACAATATGCAATTTCGCAATTTTGTACCTGCTGCATTGATACTGCAGCATCGATCTTCTGCATATCCATACCACTATTTATTATCTTAAGATTTCTAAGTTTAACATATGAGCTTTTAATTGCTACAACACTTCCATACCCATCACCTTTAATGATAACACCATCATTTACACCTTCAAGTGTTAAGGGCTTGTCTATATGGATATTTCCAGTGTAAACACCTGCTTGCAATTTTAAAGTAGAATATGCAGGAGCCGCATCAATAGTCTCCTGCAGTAAGTTTGAAAAAAGAAGTGTAGGTAGCAGTAACAAACCTAAAAAAAATAACTTCATACTGCCTTATCCATCAAAATACTAATAAAATCTATGTATCTCTTCCATGATATTGGCGAACTCTACATCATCACCCTTCTCTTTTAAAAATGAGATGAGATATTTTTCACTTGCATCAACACCTTCACTCTTTTCAATCTTTAGAAGTTCAGCGTAAAGTTCAGCAATTATTTCTATAACATGCTTAGAAATAGTTTTTCTTGAAGCATGATAACCGATAATTTCACCGGTATCTGTATTTTTTCTAATTTCGAATTCAGTAAAAATCCAATAATAACGTCCATCTTTTGCAAGATTTTTTATAACTGCATTGATATTCTTACCTTTGGATATTGTTTCCCATAAAAGTTTAAATACTACCTTGGGCATATCAGGATGACGTACTATGGAGTGTGGTTTGCCGATAAGTTCATCTTCAGAGTAACCACTGACTTCCATAAAATAGTCATTTACATAAGTAATCTTACCTTTAGCATCAGTTTCACTGACAATATATCTTTTAGGGTCTAATACTATCTCTTCATCAATTGGTGTAGGTTTTTGCATTATATAGCTCCATTTAAAAGTTTTATAAGACCATAGTTCACTTCTCTAAAACCAAGGACTCTGGCTCCATGATGTTTTTTTGAAAACTCCTCTGCAGCTTTATAAGAATCAAATGCTACTAGATCATCGCCACCAGGAGAAGTAACATCACTACCATAAACATAAAATGCGCCCTTGGCCTTGACAGCTTTTCCAGTCGCATAATCAGTAACATATATATCTTTAAAATCTTGTTCACTTGTAATATGATAATCATCATACCAAGAAGCAGGGTGTAGATAGAATTCAAACATTCCTTTAGGTGAAGAGAACAACACCTTTTTCCCATTCGAAAGATCGATCTCACTAACCCATAAAGGATACTTATATAGTTTCAGATGACGTACTTGTCCAACTGCATCTTTATTGTATTTAATCTCATACGAAAAGAGTAAACTCGTAAGTAGTAACATTCCAATAATTAATTTCATCATAATCACTCCTAAACCAAATCTTTTTTCTCAAATATTTTATATCCCAAGAACGCAAATAAGAGACCTAAAACAAGAGGATAACCAATAGATACTAAAACAAACATCGTTTGACTCATAGAATCCAATATGTAAAATGCAACAGGCCCCATAACTGTAAGTTCAGGGTCAAACAACGAAATCGCTGCCACACGGAAAATTTCCATCGGGTTAATAAGACTGATAAATATAATAAGTCCCGAACTCATTCTCTCTTGCATCATCAAAGATATAAGCGCTATATCTATGAACGCTAGTAAAAATATCCATATAAAGAATGAAAGTCCGAGTGCTACCTCAGAAGATTTCACAAATGAAGATATAAAAAACGCAATACCTAAAAATGCACTACTCATTGCAAATAGAAGTCCCGTGTAAAGAAAAAAGATACTCCAAGGTATCGCAGCTCCTTTAAAAGCACCATAAACTACAGCTATGACCATTGCAAAAAATACAGGTAGAAAAACAGTGATAAATCTGCCAATCACCTTTCCCCAATAGTATTGTTTAAGGGAAATTGGGAAAGAGAGCATATACTCCAGAACATGACTATCCCTGTCTCCTGATATTGAACGTACCGTTGTAATAAGAATGAAAATCGGTAAAATTACAATAGTGATCTGAATATACATTAATAAAAGACGACTCAACCCGCTAAAACCCATTACCTGTGATTCTGTTACACCTGCAATAAAGAAGAGTGCAATAAGACCACCAAATACCAGAGAATAAACTACAAACCATTTTGCCCGAATAGATTCTTTTAAATCCAAATATGCAATTAAAAATAAATTTTTCATCTAAAATCTCTCATCTGATACAATTTTGCCAAGATCCATATAAATCTGTCGATTTACCAAATCTTTTACCTCTTCTAGCCTGTGCGTAACAAAAAGAAGAACTTTATCTTCCTCATTTTGTTTCAAAAGTCTATAAAAATCATCTCGGGCCTTTGGATCTAAATTCGCTGTCGGTTCATCATAGATAATAATATTACTTTTCTTCGCCAAAGATATTGCAATAAGAAGTTTTTGTTTCATTCCTCCACTGAGTTTGAAAAATGATTTATTTAAATTGGCATTTATATCAAGTTTCATCTCATTGGCATAATGTTTCATCAACTCTTTATCTACCTTTGCGCTCACTGCAATATACTCCATAAGCTCACTAATACTTAATTTAATTGGAGGTGGTAACTGTGGTACAAAACTAATATGATCCAAAACATCCAAACGGTTTTTTATAGGATTGAGCCCATTAATAAGAACTTCTCCTGCGTTTGGATGATAATAACCCATAATTGACCGTACAAGAGTTGTCTTTCCCGCTCCATTAGCACCCATTAAGGCAATTGATTCATTTTTTTTAAACTCGCAGTTCACCTTGTCAAGTGAAATATTTGAGCCAAACTTCTTTGTTAGATTTGTAATTTTTATCATACCTATACCAAACTTTTTAATCTAAAATCAAAATTAAGAGCATCTGCGTGACACACATCTATACAACGTCCACAAAGTGTACAGTCCGCACCAGTGATATATTCATGTGTAATGCCCTCTTCTTCCCTTTGTTTATCATATTTAGCTTTTGTGATCTCCAAAACCTGATTTTCAAAACATACATCGCTACAAACCATACAGTGGTCACAGTTATCATTCCACTCTACACGTAGTGCAGAAACTTTTCCTATCATCCCATAGGTAGTACCAATAGGACAGATATATGTACACCATGCACGACGTGCAAAGAAAACTTCAAAAGCAAAGACTATTAAAACCCAAATCAGAGAAAGACTCCAACCGTAAGCAATAGTACGACTCAAGATTCCCACAACACTAAATGTTTCAAAGACCAAGTAACCACTTGTAAATGCCAAAATTAAAAATATTGCCCAAAAGAAATACTTAATACGATGATCAAACTTTCTATCTTTGATTATCTTTTTTGTGACTAAGGTATTATGCCATTTTTCACCGATCTCACTCAATATTCCATACGGACATACCCAAGCACAGTAACTACGACCACCAACTAACAGATAAAATACAGTAATTGTACTCACCCCAATAATAATATTGATATGAAGATGATGTTCAGCCATAAACATCTCCATAGTAGTAAAAGGATCAATTAGATGAAAGCCTAAAAACCTTGAACCGTTTAATGTTCCCTCGAGCATCTGTATATCCACTGCAAAAGAGAGAAAAAACAAAAGGTGAACAGAGATTACAACAATCCATCTCTTTGCTCGAATACTCAGTCTCTTCTTACCATCTTTTGTTGTAGTAATAAATGTTGATAAAAACGATGTTCTTTTTATGGTCTCTCTACTATTATACTTATCCATTACCTTACCCTATTTTTTAGAATCTTCAAGCGCCTTTTTACGTGCTGGAAACTCTCCTATCTCTTTTGCTAATCTTTTTAAATCATCTTGTGATAAATGTAACAAAAGACCTCTCATTACCATATTCTCTTTTCTTCCAGCTTTGAAATCATCAAGTTTTTTGTAAATTTCATCAGCATTTTGTCCAAATAATTTAGGACCCATAAGTTTTTTACCATATTGCATACCGCTACCATCTACACCATGACATGAAGAACACTTACTTTTATACTCATCACTTACTTTAAAGCTACCTACATTTCCTGCTTTGTCACGAAGTGCAGTAAGAGCTTCATTCTCTTTTTCTCTATCACTTTTTTCTTTTGGTGCACTATCTGCGTTTACACCTGCCTGTCTATTACCCAAATCTTGAATAATCTTACCAGCTTCACCGCCATTATAGGCTCCGCCATTGACAGCTACCCATGCCATCAAACCCAATGTCAATAGTGTAAAAAATCCCGCTATTATATTTTTCATCTATTTATTCCTTATTTTTTGAATTTGTAAATTAAATGTATATATATCTTGGGCAATTGCTCGTATCTCTTTATCACTCATGTTATGAATTAGATCGTTCATAAATACATTTTTCTTTTTTCCTGTTTTAAACGCAATTATCTTATTGTATATATAATCTGCATCACGTCCAAGTAATGATGGTCCCAGTACACCATTTGCATAATCATCATGACAAGCTGAACATTTCAATCGAAATGTTGGACTTAACTGTCTTGATAACAAAGAGATCTGAACACGTTCATAGGGACTGCGTATATGCATTTGTGCATCAAGAACAGTTCGTGGTCGTACCCTTACATATGCATCTTCATTTGCAGGTTGCGCATTTTGATCATATTCACTTTTTTCACCATAATCATAATAAAATGAATTTTTATTGGCAGATTTTCCCTTTTCAATATCTTCTTTATTTGACTTAACTTTAAGGGCATACTCATTCGTATTTTTCACAACTTCAATTTTAGGAGCACTACTACTCGTAGATGCTACTACATCACTGCCCTTATCATGAGACTCTTTTTTATCTCCGCATCCAGAAAAACCAATCAATATCAAAACTGTTGATGCTATAAAAAAGTTCTTCTTGTATCTACCTAAACTCTTCGGTTCCATAATTTTTCCCTTAACTTTTATTTCCGTAATATTCATCATACGTCATTCTAGGTTTTACAACAATGGAAGGCGTTGAAGTTGGACACACATCTTGACATGCACCACAACCTATACAACCATCATAAATTTCAGGTCTTTGTCCACCTCGAGCATCAGGTACCATAGCAATGGCACTTAAAGGATTTGGGATTGGACACATATCAGCACACAGCGTACACTCTTTACCCTCATAGCCACTAAATTTTTTCAGAAGTTCTTCTTCTTCTGGCGTTTCATTTCTAACTGAATTTGTAAAGGCTATCATCTTGTCATCATAGCCCTTTGGCACAGGAGTGGAGCTGATTGCCAAACAGGTGTCTGGAAATTCTAAAACTGCTATTCCCATCCTTATATCTGCAGCTTTTTCCGTTTTATGATCAAGTGCACCACTTGGACATGCCAAAACACAAGGAACAGCATTACAAGCGAAACAAGCTCGGACATTTGCATCTATATAAGGTGTCCCTTCTCCATATCCCTGATTTATATCATTAAGCTTAATTGAGTGATATGGACATACTTGTAGACACTGCCCACATTTAATACAAAGAGCTAAAAAATCTTTTTCCGGAACTGCTCCCGGTGGTCTAAGTTTATTCTCTTTACCTCTAAGATAAGGACTAAAAACTATACCACCACCTAAAACGAGACCTAAAACGCCTAAAGTAGAATACTTTACAAATTCTCTTCTGTCTGTTTGTACTTTTTTTGCCATAACTATCCTTTTTAAAGTGCTTTATACATTTTTGGTTTTTTATCTTCCATTAAAAACAACGGTTTAGAAAATGGAGCCAGTTTCGCCAAGAAATTCAATAATGATATTACAGGCGAACCATAAAAAAACTTTACATTATTGTTATATATCCAAAGTTGATCAGCATATCTGTATACCTTATGAGGGGTATCTCCTATGCCGTCACCATTATTGTCAAATCCAGTATAATTATCCCAATAATTTCCAACAATTTCATTTTCATCTGTTCTGTCTCGTTTCGAGTCATTCACAATATCTTCTATATTTCCCATTATAATATTATCTTTTATAATATTACTTACGCTTAAAGAGTGAAAATGTATTGCTTCTGCATTATAAAGAATTTTATTCCCTTCAATAATATTATGCGTACCAGGCTCAAATGGAGATCGATCAATATAAAACCCTTGTGCACAATATATGACTGTATTGTTTTTTAAAGTAAAATTAGAGGCATCTTTCAATCCTATACCCATACCAGTGGCACCTAAAGAACTTTTTACGATATTACCTGTTGCAATGGAGTCCTGTGAATACATAAAAAATATACCTACAGAATTATTCTCATATGTATTATCTTTGATGATATTTTTTCCCGCATACATAAAGTGTAACGAGTATCTATTATACTTTCCAAAATTCTTTTCGATGACATTACCATGTGAATACCATACAACCATATCTCTTGATTTTATCAAAGAGTTCTTTTTTATGATATTGTTATTGGAATACCAAAGACGTAAACCATCTCCACGTAAACCCAAAGGTAGTTTTTTTGAAGTGATTTTATTATTACTGATAATAGAATTATCTACCATTTGTAGATCAATTCCAAAAAGACAGTTTTTAATAATACAGTCACTCACTTCACACTGTTTTATTTTCCCCATCTTGCCACTTTTCTCCATAGAGATAGCACCATCTAGTTTTTCATGTCTGCTTCCACTATTTATAATCGTAAGATTTTTTAAAGTCACATAAGAACTTTGTACTTTAATGACTATTCCCCTATTCTCACCATCTATTATGACCCCTTTTTCCTGACCAATAATAGAGAGCGGTTTATTGATTATGATGCTACCTTTATAAACTCCACTATGAAGTTTTAAAATCGACCCAGCAGGTGCTTTATCTATTGCATCTTGCAATACATTTGCACTTAAAGAGCTGATAATAACAGTAGCAATAATCAATAAAATTTTAAACATTCTAAAAACCTATTTTCCTTCGTTTTCCATCTCTCGCAGTGCTTTTTGTTTTGCAAAAAATGCGAGTAGACTAAAAAAGCTTACAAGAAGTATCATATAAAAACCTATTGTAGGATACGAATGTGTTGTAAACTGAGCAATCTTACCATCTCCAAACACGGTAGGCATAAAAGGTTTTATTTTAAAAGCTCCCCAGTCATGTAGATTATGTCCAAACCAATAGAGCCAGTATGAGTAATCCCCGATAAAGATAAGTGGTAATGCAATCGGAATCAACATTACATAACTCCAAATTTTACTGTTATAAATCATAAAAAATATCATACCCAAAGAGAGTGCTAGGAGAGCATATGGCCCAATTGCACGTTCAAAATGTCCACCTCTCCACATTGGATCCATTCCAACGTAGTGATTAATAGTATCCATCTCATGAACTTCTCCACTATACCCATCGAAGTGAAAGTAAACAGGAATTCCTTGAGGAAATGCTTTTTTCGGATAATTCGGTGCTTCTAATGACACAGCCCAAATAGGAAGTGATGCAGGCCCGATTTCAGATTCACTGTCAATCATCTTATCTAAATCGTTATGAGCACTCTTCGGGGTAGCAACACTCTTGTATCTACCTTTATTGTAAATATTCCATACTTCCTTACTTAGAGGAGATATATCTTTAATTTTTCCCTCCTCTATTTTGTTCAGTGTCCCATGAAACGCAATCATTGGAAACGTGAAAGAAAAAGTTAAAATCAATAAAGCTATAAACGCAAAAATTCTAGCCTTTATTAAACTTGGGTGCATAATAATTCCTTGTTGATAATTTAAAGTTTACTATTGTATCTAGATATAATTTGTATAAATTTGACTTAAGTCAAGTAAGAGTTTTAGGAAGAAAATTAGGAGGAAAAGCCGGTATGAATTATGAAATTCATACCAAGCCTTGAAGTTGTAGAAACCTATCTTTTAGAAAAGATTTGCATTTTCGTCTACCCATTTAAAGTATTCGATAATGTTGTTTACTTCTTCTTTTGTCATATGTTGATTAGGCATTCTTAGATTAAAGTAATTAATCATACTTTCAACATACGGATCTTTATATTTATGAGATGGATTTAAAATAAAATCTCTTACCCATTGTTCAGCATTTTCATGTCTTAAAAGTACACCTGTCAAGTCTGGTCCAGATGATACTTTACCGATAACGTGACATCCACCACAACCACCTTCACCAAATGCTCTCTCACCAGCAGCAGCGGCAGGAGATTGTTTTGTTGCAACTTTTTTCACAAGAAGGTTTTTCGCTCTGATTCCAACATCGGCAGTTTTAACCATATATTGCCAAATCATATTCTCAAACAGAACAGCTTTTTCTAAATCACCTGCTTTTACAGCTTCATCAGAAAGTTTTTTCTGTGCTGGAATTTTTCCATATTGATCCAATGCATCTTCAACAAGTGCTTTTACAGTTGGATATTTTTCATAATGGTTTGCTTTTAAGAATTTAACAACTGATTGAATAACAGCATCAGTCGCAGCATTTACAGCAACAGTTTTGTCATATTCAGCTTTTAATTCTGCTTTAGACATTGTTTTCATTTTAAGTTTTTGAGCACTAACATATTTTTTGTTAGGATCTTTAACCATTAAATAACCCATCATTTCTAAGTGAAGTGCTGAACAGAACTCTGTACAGTAGTAAGGGAATACCCCTTCCAAATCAGCTTTAAACTTAACAGATGCAGTTTTACCTGGTTCTAATGATGCGTGTACATTATAATTATCAACTGTAAATCCGTGTGTTTCATCTTCAGCACGTTCCAAGTTAGTTAAATAGAATGTTACAGTATCGCCTTTATTAACAGTTACTCTCTCAGGATTGATATGAGATCTTACCAAAGTAGCATATACTGTTACATTATGACCTTTTCTTACAACTCTCTCTTGACCTGCTAATGTTTTCCCTTTGGAAACTTTACCAGTTCTTGAGTTTGTACCCATTTTATAACGTACTTCTGGATGTAATTTACTCATACGGATAGCAACTGCTTGATGCGGTTCACCTAAAGGAACTGGCATATCATAAAGAAGATCCATTTTTCTACCGCTAATATCAATTAACTGATGATTTTGTGGATGTAATGGACCAACTGGATCAAATCTATCAATCGCAAGTTTATTTAAAGAGATAATATACTCTCCTTGAGGATCAGCAGATTTACCTTCCATACCACAAAGGTGACCAACGTTATAGTGAACATTTACTTTATCTAATACTTTTAGATGTTTATAGTCCCATTTAACGATTTGTGAATCAACATATAAAGATGTATAGATTTCACCATCTTTCCAATGTTTACCATATTGATTATGAAGAGGCCCAAGACCTAATTCAACTTGACCATGCATAGCATCTTTCATGCTTAAAATAGGAATTCCATATGGATCTTTCCCTGCATATTTATGATCTTTAATCAATTTTTTGATTTTACTCCATTTATAAACAGTTGCGTGTGTATCAAGTTTACCACAAACAACAATATATTCACCATCAGGAGAAACATCAACACCATGTGGTGATTTTGGCTCTGGAATTAAGAAAAGTGCATTATTAGCAACTGCAACGCTCATAGGAATTACTCTAATTCCATTGATAACTTTGTAGTTTTTCTTATTTTGTACAAGTTTTTCTAATTTTTTCCAGTTATATACATGTAAGAAGTCAGTATCGTTTCTTGAACAACCTGCTTCAAAAGGAGGCATACCTACTTCGATACCACCTGTGTACATTTCTGAGTTAAATGAGTTAGTAAAGCCCCAACCATAAGAAGCACCTTTACCAGCATCACTTAAATCCTGCATATATGGAGGTAATTCAAGCACAAATGATTTTTTCTCATTGATACGACCAATTTTGTCATTGAATTTCCAAAAAGTGATACCACCACGATATGTCTCTTTATACTCTTCAATCGGATGATAATTATTATCAAATGGTGCAGCATATTGAGATGCTTCTAAGATATACTCCGAGTTTGGTGTAAAGAAAGCTCCACCATGATCTGATTTAAAAACAGGATTAACAACAATTTGTTTCGTTTCAAAGTCATTCAGGTCAAGAATAGCAATACGTGGATTAGCTTTATCATTGATCGCTAGCCATTTACCATCATATATACCTTTTGTTTCAGAAAGTCCAGGGTGGTGAGTATCTCCCCAATTGATCTCACGACCTCGAATATTTCCTTCTCTTAAAACTTTTTTACTCTCTTCATCATAGCCATAACCTTGCCATGGTTCTGGAGTAAATACCCCTATATATTTTAAGATTTTCATACTAGGAACACCATAGACCATTATTTGTCCAGATTGTCCGCCAGAACTAAATATCATAAATTCATCCCTACCACCACTTGGTGTATAAGTTTTAGCAGCATGAATTACATCATTTTCTGTAAGTCCCCTTGCTTTCATCACTTTTTCTAGTTCTCCCCCGTTTGCGGATACCATTGTAGCCGCTAAAGAAGTCCCCAAAAGAAGTGAAGTCAGCTTACTTATGCTTGTAGCCATCTTACTCTCCTTCATTTTCATTTTGAGAAATAATCCCAAATGATAGAAGAATAGTAATATATATTTAAGTCCAATAATTTGACTTGAGTCAAATTATTAAAGTAATTTTATTTTTTAAAGTTTTCTAGATTTTTCTTTAAAACTTGTAACTTTTTAGTAGTACTTGTCAATTCATCCAGTGCTTCAATCATTATATTTTCTTTTTTAATAAGTTCTTTATCTAAGGAATCATCACTCTCCATAGCAGCAATTAAGTCTAATAAATCTTCTATATTCTTTTCTATTTGCTCTAAAGAGTTCGTTGAATTTTGCATTGACTCGATTGAAAGATCTATTGATTTATTTATCTTAGTAATTAAAAAATTAAAATCACTGGAAGCTTTTGAAACTTCTTCAAGCTTCAACTCCATATCTATTGGTTTTAGGCCTTTAACGGTTGATCTTTGTATAATATTTTTTGAAGTCTGTAAAAATTTTTGGATAAATAAAAGCAACTCTTTTAACTGCGTAAATAGATATATTAATAATAACAAGAGAATAGCAAATAGAAAGATTTGTATAAATTTATTTCTCTCTTTGACTCCATTAAAATAATTTTTATGCATCTCTATAAGTTTATTGAACTCAACGACCAATTTTAAATTTTTCTTATATATATCATTTACAATATTTTCTAATATAAGTGTTGAGTATGGACCGCTCATTTTACTTTTATCTCTAAAATTTTGTACTAAGAGATAAAAATCATTCCATAATAGTACTATACGTTCACTCTCTTGTCTGATTTCGTTTACTTCAATAGTATCTAATTGATTATCTTTATAGTTCATATTATTTACAAAAGCTCTAATAGATTCATCAAGTTGTTTTACAGAAGCATTTTTATTTTTATATATATAAAAAATATTTTTAGATATCTCTTGCGTGAAGGATTTTTGTTCATTGATTGTCTTGAGAAAATTTAGATTATTACTGTTTTGAGTAGAAATGTATTTAGAAAAAAGTGCAAGGATTATAATAACAGCCACTATTAAAGCGCCGAGTAATTTTATTTTATTCATCTATTTTATCCTTATACACTTCTTGTAATGCTTTTTTATCTAAAACTTCAACCTTTCCATGTATTATATCAATAGTTTTATTTCGTTTTAGTCTGTTTAGTACACGAGAGAGTGTAGCGGGTTGAATATGTAGCATTGTAGATATGTCATGACGTTTAAGTCTATTAAACATTTGTAGGTCATCATGTAACATTAAACTTACTTTAGACACTGCATCAAAGATAAATTCTCTGTTTATCAAAGATTGTAATTGTAAAGATCTATTAATGATCTCTTTATTAAGTGCTTTACATAAAATGTTAGTATCTAAGAAATATTTTTTAAACTTGATGTACTTTACACTTAAAACCTTGGAATCTTCAATCAACTCAATATTTGAAAATGTATGTAAACTATCACTTTCTATGTCTGAGATTTCTGAGATCATAGAATTTTCATAAATATAATATAAAAAAACTTCGTTATCATACTTATCAATCTTATAGCTTCTTGCCAGACCTGAAACCAAAAAAGTCAGTTCATCACTTTGTGAATCTTCATATGCGTAAATATAACCTTTTTCGTAATTGTGGAGGGTGGCTATAGAAGCTAGAAGTTCAACTTCATCTTCTGTCAAAGAAGAAAAGAAATCTTGAGATTTAATAATATCTGTTAGAGTCACTCTCTACTTACCTAGCGGCAGGATAGTGACATTTATCTTTTGTTATATCAAATCTAAAAAGTAACTTTTTACTTTTTGCACTCATATAAATATAAGATATATCTATGCCTGCTTGTAAAAATCTTTTTGATGATTTGCATAGACCATTAGTAACGGCTTTTTCCATTCTACTATGGTCTTCTTTACGTATTGTTGCATCACTCTTTTTCTTATCGTTGATAAAAAAAGTATAAACAAGTGTTGCTTTATTATTTTTAATACTTTGTAGTGTCGTATATTTATCGATTTTTTGGGGAAGATTTTTAGAGATCTCTTTTGCAGCTAATGTAGCTATCTCTACATTTTGTTCTTGCATTTTTTCTTGTGATACATTTTGATATTTTACCGGCATATTTTGAGCAAAAAGATTTTGCATCAATATACCCAGTAGTGCAGATGTAAAAAAGAAAGTTTTCATTATTAGCCTTTATTTTTTACAAACATTATACACTACCGCTAAATAGTAAAAAATGATATTTATCAAGAACTACTTTTTAGGCACTACATACATATTATAGTAACGACCTTCAAATTTTGGAGGTTTTTCCATAGTTGCTATATCTTCAACCATTGGCCATACTTGTTGGAGTACTTCTTTTGCAGCTTCAGGATGTGCCATTTCACGACCACGTAAAAATACTCTGAATTTTACATGGAATCCTTTTTCTAGAAATTCTCTAGCATGTTTCACTTTGTATGCAATATCATTCTCTGCAATTTTAACAGAAAGCTTTATCTCTTTCACAACGATTTTTACTTGATTTTTACGTTGTTCCTTAAGCTTTTTCTCTTCTTGGTATTTAAACTTACCATAATCCATGATCTTTGCAACTGGTGGTTTTGCATTTGGTGCAATCAGAACTAAATCTAATCCTAACTCATTTGCTTTTGTCATAGCTTCATCAGTAGAGATAATCCCTAAAGATTCTCCACCATCTACATTACATCTTACCTCAGGAACACGGATGTCATCATTCATGATGACGCGGTCTTTGTTTTTACTCAAAAATTTACCTCATTTATTTTAGTTTGAATAAGCTTCAAGAAATCTTCTTGGCTTAAGTTATACTGCTCTCTAGTACGTCTATCACGAACTGCAACAGTTTTATTTTCTATCTCTTCATCACCAACAACAACTATCATTGGGACACGAGTTTTTTCAGCTGTTCTAATTCTTTTATTTAAAGAATCATTCTTCGCATAGATTTCACTATCGGCATTAATATCGATAAGTTTATCTGATAATTCCTTAGCATATTCTTTATGACTCTCTGCAACAGGAACGATTGCTACCTGTGTAGGAGCAATGAACATTGGAAATTCTCCAGCATAATGCTCTGTCAAAATCCCAATAAAACGCTCAAAAGAGCCTAAAATAGCACGATGAATCATTACTGGCTGAATTTTATCATTATCTTCACCATTATATTCAAGTTTAAAACGTTCAGGAAGATTAAAATCTAACTGAATTGTTCCACACTGCCACTCACGACCGATCGCATCTGTGATCTTGATGTCGATTTTAGGACCATAAAAAGCTCCACCACCCTCATCTATTTCATAAACGAGTTCATTTTTATCCATTGCATTTTTAAGTGCCTGTGTAGAAATTTCCCACACTTTATCATCACCGACTGCTTTTTCAGGTTTTGTTGAGATCATCATTTTATAATCAAATTCAAATGTTGACATGATTTTATCTACAAAGTCCACAACTTCAATGATCTGCTCTTCGATCTGATCTGCACGGCAGAAAATGTGCGCATCATCTTGCGTAAACTCTCTTACACGGAAAAGTCCGTGCAGTGCTCCAGTCATCTCATGACGATGCACAACACCATACTCAAAGTATTTGATTGGGAGGTCACGGTAAGAGTGAAGTTCATCTTCATAAACTTTAATGTGTCCTACACAGTTCATCGGCTTCACACCAAACTCAATGTCGTCAATCTTAGTGAAATACATATTTTCACCATAATTTTGATAGTGTCCTGATGTCATCCAAAGGTCTGAACGCAACATCTCTGGACCACGTACCGGCTCATAACCACGTTTACGATGCGCCTTAAATAGAAGTGATTCTAAACGAGCACGAAGTCGTCCACCAGCAGGAAGCCAAATAGGAAAACCAGCTCCAACTTCTTCACGGAAAGTAAAAAGTTTCATCTCATTACCCAGTTTACGGTGATCACGTTTTTCAGCTTCAGCCAGCATATCCATATGTGCTTTAAGTGCCTCTTTTGTTGCAAACGCAATACCATAAATACGAGTAAGCATCTCATTCTTAGAGTCACCACCGAGATAAGCACCCGCAATTTTTGTCAATTTAAAGTAGCGAATTAATCCAATATTTGGCAAATGAGGTCCACGACAAAGATCTTCAAACTCACCTTGCTTATAAATACTAACTCTATCAGATGGAATACGTTTCATCACTTCAAGTTTCAAGTGATCATTTGCAAATTTCTCTTTTGCCTCTTCCATAGAGATCTCATACTTCTCGATCGGATATTTTTTCTTAGCAAAAGAGAGCATTTGTTTCTCTATCTTTTTCAAATCCCCCGCACCTATCTCAGCAGAAGTTTTAAAATCATAGTAAAAACCCTCTTTTACAACAGGCCCAACATAAAACTCTGCATCAGGATAAAGTGACTTAATAGCCTGTGCCATCAAGTGTGCAGTAGAGTGGCGAAGAACCTCTAAAGCTTCAGGAGAGTTATCAAGATGAATTTGCTCTCCCTCGAATCCTAGCTCTTTTGCTGTTTGTGTATCAATAATTTCACCATCTTTTTTTATAGCAATTTCATTCAAAATATTTATTCCTTACCTATAATTCTGTTTTAAGTACAGCACCATTTGATGCATTTGATACAAGAAGCTGATATCTTTTCAACCATTTTGATTTTACTTCATTTTTATATGGTTTATAGTGATCTTTTCTATTTGCAAGCTCTTCACCATCTACATTTAACTGTAAAATATGCTTATCAACATCAAGTTCTATCTCATCACCATCTTCAATCAATGCGATAAGTCCACCCTCTGCAGCCTCAGGAGAAACATGCCCGATAGAAGCACCTTTTGTTGCACCAGAGAAACGTCCATCAGTGATAAGTGCCACACTCTCACCAAGTCCCATTCCTTGAATAAGTGCCGTAGGAGCAAGCATTTCTTGCATTCCCGGTCCACCTTTTGGACCTTCATAACGTATTACTACAATATTGCCAGGTTTTACTTTGTGTGCCATAATTCCTGCAATTGCTTCTTGCTGGGAGTTAAAACAGATAGCCGTACCTTTGAAGTGACGCATACTGTCAACGATTCCCGCAGCTTTGATTACCGCACCTTCAGTTGCTAAATTTCCAAAAAGAATAGATAGTCCACCTACTGGAGAGTACGCATTTTCATTCGTATGAATAATCTCTTGATCAAGAATTTTTGCATCTTTGATTCTTTCACCTAAAGTTTCACCCGTAATTGTTAACGCATCAAGATTCAATATATCTCCTCTACGTGAAACTTCGTGCATTACTGCGTTTACTCCACCTGCATTATCAATATCTTTCATATGAACAGTTGTTAACGATGGAGAGATTTTTGCGATATGAGCTACTTTTTTAGCAATTGCATTAATATTTTCAATTTTAAAATCAACATCTGCTTCTCTTGCAATAGCTAACATATGTAGAACTGTATTTGAGCTTCCGCCCATTGCCATATCAACAACAAATGCATTGTGAACAGCTTTTTCATTTAAAATATTTTTGAAGTTATACTTCTCATTATTTTCCATTTTTGCAAGTTCAACAATTCTTTTTGCTGCTTTTTTTACCATCTCGATACGTTCAGGCGTCATTGCAAGTACTGTTCCGTTACCTGGAAGTGCGATTCCCATCGCTTCACACAGCGTGTTCATAGAGTTTGCCGTAAACATACCAGAACAGCTTCCTCCTGAAGGACATGCTTCGCACTCGATCTCATGCAACTCTTCTTCACTCATTTTTCCATCATTAAACTGTCCAACCGCTTCAAACGCAGTAGAAAGGTCAATAGGTGTTCCATCTTTTTTATGTCCAGCAGGCATTGGTCCGCCTGATACAAAAATGGTAGGAACATTTACACGAAGTGAACCCATAATCATCCCCGGAACAATCTTGTCACAGTTAGGAATACAGATCATCGCATCAAGTTTATGTGCGTTCATTACCGTCTCAATAGAGTCTGCAATAATTTCACGTGAAGGAAGTGAATAGAGCATACCATCATGTCCCATTGCGATTCCATCATCAACACCAATCGTATTGAATACAAATGGAACCCCACCTGCTTCACGAATAGCCTCTTTTACTATCTCTCCATATTCATGTAAGAAAAAATGTCCAGGAATAATATCGATGTAAGAGTTTGCAATTCCAATAAATGGTTTGTCAAAATCTTCATCTTTCAGACCCGTTGCACGTAGCAATGAACGGTGTGGCGCTTTATCAAAGCCCTTTTTAATTATGTCACTTCTCATAAATATCCTTAATCTTGTTTCATAAAATGAGGTAATACTGTCATTAATTATGGTAATTTTGATGGAATTATAGCACTTTTTTACTCTTTTTTTGCAAAAACTCTTTACAAACAGAAAATAAATCGCTATAATTCCGGCTCACTTACAAAATGTGAGTAAAAATTGCGGGAATAGCTCAGTGGTAGAGCACAACCTTGCCAAGGTTGGGGTCGCGAGTTCGAACCTCGTTTCCCGCTCCATTATAATTATAAAATGCAGAGACACCCGATGCCCGGGTGGCGAAATTGGTAGACGCAGGGGACTTAAAATCCCCCGGTAGCAATACTGTGCCGGTTCGAGTCCGGCCCCGGGCACCATGATGATAAAATGAAACTGGTGCCATCGCCAAGTGGTAAGGCCGCAGCCTGCAAAGCTGCTATCCCCAGTTCAAATCTGGGTGGCACCTCCAGTTTTATAATCATACTTTCTATTACAATGTGGATCTTTGGCAGAGTTGGTCGAATGCACCGGTCTTGAAAACCGGCGAGGGTAACACCTCCCAGGGTTCGAATCCCTGAGGGTCCACCATTTCAACAAATATTTTATCTTTACACACGGTGTCGTAGCCAAATGTTAAGGCAACAACTTTGCAAAGTTGCGATTCTTTAGTTCAAATCTAAGGCGACACCTCCATTATTATTCACAAAATACAACTTCAGTCACCACTCATTTTAGTTAGTGTACAATGTTTGTATGAAAAAACTCTTCATTTTACTATCTATATTTTTTTGTTATACAGTAGCTTCTGCAAGTGAACCTATTGAACCTTTACCTGAGCATATTTTTACAGATAAGAAAAAAGCTGAATTAGGCAGAGAGCTCTTCTTTGATACTATGCTCTCACGAGACAGGACTATCAACTGTGCCACCTGCCATTTATTACGTGATGGAGGCGATGACAACCTTCGTTTTTCTTTTGGTATTAATGGACAAGAGGGCAACATAAATGCGCCTACAGTATATAATGCAGTTTTTAATTTTAGACAATTTTGGGACGGCAGAGCAGCAGATCTTCAAGAGCAGGCTGCTGGACCTGTAGAGAACCCAAAAGAGATGGGTTATACCTTTAAAGAACTGATTGCACGAATGAAGAAAAGTTCTTACCAGCCTCAATTCAAAGCCCTCTACAAAGATGGCATAACAAAGAAAAATATCACTAATGCCCTAGCCGAATATGAAAAAAGTCTCATCACTCCAAACGCTCCTTTTGACCGTTATCTCAAAGGAGATAAAAATGCAATTACACAGCAGCAAAAAGAGGGTTACGAACTTTTTAAAGCAAAAGGATGCATCACCTGTCATCATGGAATAAATATTGGAGGGAATTTATACAATAAATTTGGTATCTTTCAAGAGAGTAACAGCAGTAATCTAGGAAGATATAATGTTACACATAAGGAGAGAGATAAGTACTACTTTAAAGTACCCTCTTTACGCAATATTGCAAAAACAGCACCCTACTTTCATGATGGTCGCACATCAAGCCTACGTGTTGCAGTTTTAACAATGGCTAAGTACCAGTTAGGGCGAAAGATCACTCCGCAAGAGGTCGATAAAATAGTCGCCTTTTTAAAATCTCTCAATGGCGAACTGCCACACAATATCGAGCCTTAGATGAGTACTCCAAGAAAACGGTTTGATGGCATCAGTATTATTTTACTTATCTTTATTGCTTTGCTCATCTCTCTTTTTTCTTATCTCTACAGTATTGAAAAAAGTATTCAAAACTATACTGCCAATCATGATAACGTCATTACACTTGAACTTTTAAATAAAGAGCTGAATGATTTTTCTATCGCAATGAATCAATTTAGTAATTATGACAAGATCAACCATGCGATCAAAAAATTTAAAAAAACACTCAAAAATTTAGAAAAAGATCTTCTACTACAATACCCAAATAACAGTACGATACATAAAAAACTAAAAAAAGTACAAAATTATTTTCAAACAGAAGAAGAGGACATAGAGTACTTCAAATCATTGAATTCATCACTAATAAGTGGCTCACACTTTTTATTTGATCTTCAAAGCACCATTACAGATGAAAAAACAGTATCGCTCAAGTCAAAAAGTCTTATCAATGAAGCACTCTTTTATATCTTACGCTACACTACGAGTGATTATATAGACAAAACATATGTTTTAAAAAAATTAGCAGAGGTCAATAAGCTTTCTCAGAAAAGTCAACAAAAATTTATCAAAAACTTTTATAAGCAATCAATAGTAATGCTTGAAACTGTAACTGCTCTCAAACAGGTTTCACTAAAGATACATAACTCAAAACTCTTTCCAACAATAGTTGAACTCCATAAAATACTCGATACTATATATGCAAAAAATTTATTTATCCAAAAGATAATTACACTACTCTTTTTTATCTCAACGGTTATATTTTTAGTTACTCTTATTATTATGCACATCTACTCTCTAAAAAACAAAAAAGAGCTCTTTGCCTTTAAATATGCAGTAGAACATAGTGACAATACAATTGTCATCACTGATGCTAACAAAAAAATCACATTTGTAAATGATGTTTTTGAAAAGACTACCGGCTATACAAGACAAGAAGCAATAGGAGAAAATCCAAATATTCTCAAATCAGGGCAACAAAATGATAGCTTCTACAAGGAGTTAAATGCAAAACTTTCAAAAGGAGAAAAGTGGGAAGGAGAGTTTATCAACAAACGAAAAGACGGCTCACTCTTTTATGAAAAGGCTTCTATCGTCCCTGTATTTTTAAATAAAAAACTTATCAGTTATTTAGCGATTAAACTCAATATAACCCAATATGTCGAACAGAATATGAAGCTTGCTCAGGCAGCCAGTGTTTTTGAAAATACAGAAGAAGCTATTATTATTACAGATGAACATGGCAAAGTGAAGTCAATAAATAGTGCTTTTACAAAAATATATGGCTATTTGCTAGATGATGTCAAAGATAAAAATTTAAATATACTGCACTCTGGCATACAAGATATAAATTTTTATAAGAATATGTGGAATCATATCATAGAGAAAGATCTATGGAAGGGCAAATTAATCAATAAAACAAAAGATGGGGAGATGATTCCTGTTTGGACAACTATTAAAAAAATATCTGACAAACATGGACAAACGGTCAACTACACTGCTGTTCAGACAGACTTACGTGAACTCGAGTCATCTCAGGCCAAAGCTGACTACCTCGCCTATCATGACTCTTTAACTGGACTTTATAACCGTGTTAATTTCGAAGAGTATCTCTCCCATGCACTTTTTGTCGCTAAAAGAAATAAAACAATGCTTGCCATTTTATTTATAGATCTTGACAGATTTAAAGTGATCAATGATACGCTTGGACATGATATTGGAGATAAAGTACTTAAAACCGTTGCACAGCGTCTAAGTGAAACTTTACGAGAGAGTGACTTCATATCCAGATGGGGCGGGGATGAGTTTGTCATGATACTTGAAAACCTAAACTCAGCGAGTGAAGCTGCAGTTGTCGCTACAAATTTAATTGACAAACTCAAAGAACCGATGCAGATCAATGCCCACCATCTCATCACCACGGCTAGTATTGGCATATCTCTCTATCCAGAAAACGGTGAAGACGCAAATACTCTTATAAAACATGCTGACAGTGCCATGTACCTTGCTAAAGATATGGGTAAAAATAACTTTAGATACTATACTGAAGAACTTTCACATGAAATACAAAAAAAGCTAGACATAGATATGGCTCTGCACAATGCATTGCAAAATAATGAAATATATATGGTCTTTCAACCACAATATAGTCTCAAAAGCAAAAAAATAATCTCTGTTGAAGCCCTTGTACGATGGGAAAACTCTGAACTTGGTTTTGTATCACCAGAGAAATTTATTCCTATCGCTGAAGATAGTGGTATTATCATTCCCCTTGGATATTTTATCTTTGAAGAATCTTGTAAAGCATTTAAAAAGATGAAAGAAAATGGTGTTAAACTAGAACAAATTGCCATTAACGTTTCAAGTATTCAGTTTAAAGAGACACACCTCTTAGATACTTTTGTATCCATTGCCAAACGTCATAATATTGAACCTAATGAAATTGAGATAGAGATCACAGAACGCTTTATCATGGAACACACCATTAGCAATATGAATATGTTACAAAATTTTAGAAACTATGGTTTTAAGATCTCCATAGATGATTTTGGTACTGGTTACTCTTCCATGTCCTACCTGAAACAGTTACCTGTAGATACTATAAAAATCGATAAATCCTTTGTTGATGATATAGCAGATGGAAGTTCAGATAATGTTATTATTGAAGCGATTATTGCACTTTCAAAAACACTGGGATATATAATCGTAGCAGAGGGGATAGAGACACAAGAACAGGAAAACTTTTTAGCAGAGGTAAACTGTGATATTGGACAAGGTTACCTCTTTTCCAAACCTGTTTCATCTGATGAAATCATAACTACATTTTCTACAAAAAAATATGACTAAACAATGTCATAGTAAAAATAGTATCTGTTCTTACCTGCATTTTTTGCAGCATACATAGCCAAATCTGCTCTTTTTTTAATATCAAAAGCGCGTCGAGCGTCATTCGGGAAACGTGCAATACCAATACTTGCAGAAAATATAATGTTATACTTTTGACAAGGTTGTGTTAAATGTGACATCAAAGTCTTAGCCTCTTCTTCTAACTCACTATCATCTTTATATGGAACCAAAGAGACAAATTCATCCCCGCCAAGTCTATAGCTTTTATCAAAGACCTCTTCTAATCTTCGTGCGGTCTCTATCAAAACACTATCTCCAACATCATGTCCAAACTTATCATTTATCTCTTTAAAGGAGTCAAGATCAATAAAAAACAGAGCAAATTTTGTACTCTTCTTTTCATTGATCTGAATGTATTCACGTAAGTCTTCTTCAAATTGTGCTCTATTTGAAAGCCCTGTCAGCTGATCATGCATTGCTCTATGTGTGGATTCATTTGCATAGTTATTAAGATTTTCTAAATTTTTATGAAGCTTCTCGACCAATTTGAAATAATACAGAGGCAGGACAATGTAAGCCAACAGCCATCCTATTCCAAAGTTCCTGTGTTCTATCCAAAAATCGGATAAAAATATCAATAAAACCCAAGATATAATAATAAGAGTATAAGCTGTATATGCTATCTTTTTATTATAACGCATCCCATAACCAACACTGAACCAAAGTAAAACACCAGGATAGTAGGCTGCCAGATCATTTACCATATACATCACATAAACGGTAAAGGCAATATCAAATACCACTGCTACTATTATGCGCTGCGTTTGAAGCCGATAAGGGAAATTTTTTACTATGAAAAGATAGATTAAATTGGCGATAAAAACACACAATGGCGCGAACATTACAACATTTAAACTGTATTCATATCCTTTTGCACTTTGATAATAAAAGAAGTAGATACTTATCGCAGCAATAGTTACAAATCCAAGCCTGAGAAAGATTTGAATCTTTTCATTTTTCAAATACTCATGTGCTTTAAAATCATGTGTTGTATCAATCATAAGACATTGTATCGCTTGCAAAGTAAAATGAATATTAAGAGAAAGTGTGGAAAATAGGAACTATACGGAGAAATTATAAAGATCTAAACCCATAACGGGCTTAGAAATTATTTTGCTAAAGCAGCTTTTGAAGCTTCAACAACTGCGCTAAACGCAGCTGCATCATTCATTGCCATATCAGCAAGAATTTTACGATCAAGTTCGATACCAGCTTTGTTAAGACCATTCATAAAATTAGAGTAGTTCATACCGTTTAAACGACAAGCAGCATTGATACGGATGATCCATAGTTTACGGAACTCACGTTTTTTTTGCTTTCTGTCACGGAATGCGTACATCATTGAGCGTTCTAATTGCTCTTTCGCTTTTCTGAAGTGTTTACGGCGACCGCTGTAAAAACCTTTCGCTAATTTTAATATCTTTTTGTGTCTTCTTCTACGAACAACACCTGTTTTAACTCTTGGCATATCTTTCCTTTTGTTTCTTTACCCAGCTACTCATTGGCAGTCAAGGTGCCACTTCTTTGGTGGACTTGCCCAACTCTTTAAAGTTGGAGATGTAATGAACAACTAAAATTAGTTGATCATATCCTTAATGTTTTTCTCATCGCATTTTGCAACTACTTTTGGAGCATTTTGCTTACGACGAGTTTTTGCATCTTGTTTTGTAAGAATGTGGCTTCTAAACGCAGTTCCACGTTTGATAGAACCATTTTTCTTAACTTTAAAACGCTTTACAGCGCCTTTTACCGATTTCATTTTTGGCATCGATAATCCTTTTCGTAAAATTTTGGAAACGCAATTATACCCAAACTTTTCTAAAATTTCGCTATACTTTTACCATGATGATAGATAATTCCATAAAACATATACAAAACGCGCTCAAAGATCTCGATGATGAAGTGCAGAAGATTCTCTTAAACTGGGACATTCCACTCAATGAAAAAGACAATCTGATGCTTCCTATCTTGCAACAAAAAAAAGTACTCACGCAGACTTTGGAAGATTTGACCTACCTCAAAGAGCACCCGCCTACTCCAAATCAGCCTTGTGGTATCTCAAAATACAGAGACGATTAAGCTAAATTTGCTATAATTTCACCGCTTCTCTTTAGACCTGTGCAATAGGGTTGTGAGATAATGTGTCAGGGTAGGAATACAGCAGCACACCTTACTTCCTTATGTGCCGCAGCCATCTGGAGAGAGGCACCTTCAAAACTAACAAAAGAAAAACTATGCTCTACATAGTAACCGCTCTCAAACCAGAAGCGCAAGCATTCATCGACTACTACAAAAACCTCAAAAAAGAAAAACTAAACAATTTAACCATTTTTAAAAACAACGATATTACACTTATCATCTCTCATCTGGGCGTGCAAAACGCAAGAGTCGCTACACAGACGCTTATAGACCATTTTGACATTACAGATGATGATATCTTTCTAAACGCAGGTATCTGCGGAGCTTCAAAAAAGTACGCTATCGGTGAGCTTTTAGCGATAGGCGCACTCAGCCATAATGAAATCACCTACACCATAGATACAAACACTCCACACACTCTTACCTGCGTAGATACAGAACAAACATCCCCTCACTATGAGATCGCAGATATGGAGAGCTACGGATTTTACGATGCCGTCATCCACAACCCCGCCATCAAAAACTTTCATATCCTAAAAGTGGTAAGTGACCATTTTGAACCGC
>Ga0256828_1000341_pt1 | contig 32300 bp, 42 predicted proteins | sample CV88metaG_FD_185993 | JGI IMG/M metagenome (GOLD analysis project Ga0256828, IMG submission 185993) | Hydrothermal vent microbial communities from East Pacific Rise, Pacific Ocean - CV88 | ecosystem: Environmental > Aquatic > Marine > Hydrothermal vents | place: Pacific Ocean: East Pacific Rise...
TCAGACGGAGTTCTATCATCTATTTGCGTGGCTATGTTTTCTAATCCAGCAACATCTTCATATTTAAGTAAATCAGTTATCATATTTAACCTTTGTGTCTCATTTTTTCAGTTTAAAAACAGATACTCATAAGGAACTATGTTCCTTATGAGTTGTGTTGTTTTAATATCTCTTTTACTTCTTCTAAAGATTTGATTTCTTCATCAGAAAAATATCCTAGATCTTTTAGTCCGTGAACGTCAACATTTTCTTCGTTAATGTTTAAGAAAAACGAGAATAGAAGATTACATGCGTCTAGTTCTTTTTGATCCCACTTCCATCTACCGAGCTCTTTACTAAACTTAAAATATCCTAGTGGTTTTATTTTAGGAAGACAATTTTTGAATAAGATAATTTTTCTATTTCTAGTTTTCTTATCTTCTGTTAATGCTTTTTTAATAGATAAAAACACCTGTCTATGTTTAGTAGTTAAGATAGGTTTAAAAGTATATTCGTTAGCATCCGTGTAATAACTAATAAGTGTACTTACGAAGCTTCTGATATCTTTAAAATCATCTGATTTTAAAATTTCGTCTAGATCAGATGAAAGAGATACCTTAGGTTCTACAGGTTCACATGTCGGTTCCGGATAGGTTATCTCCTCCGGTGTTGTTTCCTCTATTGTCATTAACTCTTTTTCTTTTTGTTTATTATGTTTGTTATTTTTTCTACTCATCATTATCCTTTGTATGTGTTAAGATATTCAATTAATCTATCTTCAGCGTCAGGATTCTTAATATTAAATATCGGTATATTCCACTCTTCAGCTCGATCTATAAAGTACTGAGCACGTTTTGTTTTTTTATAGTCTGATTTTTCTACTGTTTCAGCCCCGCATTCTGTATATATAAGTATAAAACTAACAGGTGTTTTACAGTCTTTACCTAGTAAGAGATGAACTTTTTGAGCGCCGAATAGTTTTATGCCTGGTCTTTTCAACTGGTATTCTTCAACGAGTACAGATTCTGGAACTTCTTTCTTTTTAAATCCGTTAATTTTTTTACTAAACTTTACATCTAAATTACAAGATATCTCATGTGCAGTTTTTGTAGGATACAATACGACCCCTTCTGTAACTTCTTCATAATTTTTCCACGGTAAAAAGTTTTCAGTTTTGTTTACTCTAGTTTTGAACATTTTCTCTAATTGATTTTCCTGTTCGTGACTGAGTCTAAGTGTGAAACCTAAGTCATTAACCGCATCAGATATTCTATCTAATTTCTCTAACATACTTATTGTTAACTCATCTTGTGCATATGTAAAAAATGATTTATCTGTTCTCACAAACGACTGTACATCAGCAGGAATACTCTCTATAGTATCTTTTTTATAATCAAAAAATGAAGATTTAGCTTTCTGTTTTGTTACGTTCTCGTATTTCTGTATTGTGTTCTGTGTAGTAGCAGGTTTATCTAGCTCTTGATTATACATTTTTTCAAATTCGTTTTCCATTTTTATGTCCTTAATTTATAATATCAAAATATATAGACTAGATTTAACTTTTATGGTATTAAATCGTCAAGACCAATCTCGATTGTTGATAATCCAGCTACGTGCATTTTTTTAAGGTTGGCTGTCATAGCTCCTTTTCCGATCCCTAAACCAGCAAGATAGATTCTATTTCTATTTCGACTTAACTCTAATCCTCCGCATTTTTCACAAAAGTAATTATGTGTTTTATGTCTACAGAATAAAAAACTCCTAAGTTCGATAGTCTTACCTATAAGACTTTTAGCATCGTTAATATCTTTTATTAAGACTGTTTTACCGTTTAATATTCTGAACCTATTAATAAAATAAACATAGTTCTTTTTAGTTACTTCCAATTTAAGACCATAAGGAACTTTACAATCAGTGTCTTTCTCAACGACAAGACCTGTAAATGCTCTTGTAAGTGTGTCGGAGATAACTCCGGAAATTCTAGTTTCATTACCGCGATAATATGATGCAGTTCTTGCACTGTTGAAGGCTGCTGCTAACTGTTTCTTATCTTTAGGAAAACCTTCCAAAAGAGAATTTTCTATAAGTATACCCTCATCAGATTCTGTTATTCCGTCTTCGTGACCGAAAACTCCGAATCTCTTTTTTAGAGAATTTGATATAATTTTATTTGTCGTAGATATCTTATAGGTTGGGTCATCCTTAAGATTGTTTTTAATGTAATCTATGATATCAGCTTCAAGATCAGCTATTTTAGTCTTATCTTTAAATACGTCTTTACCGTATTTATCTTTATAAAACTTTATTCTATTTTTCTTAAAATCTATAATTCCTTTCGGTGGGGTCACTGCGGTTTCAGAACTACTTATAACAAATAGATTTGCTGTAGCTCTTAAAAATGTTGCATTTATACCGAATTTCTTTAGTTGTGAAACATCTAAATTGCCTGTTGATACATTAGGAATAATAATTTTCTTATATATATCTTCAAAATCTAGAAAATCATTTTCATCACTTTGATAGTCTATGAAATTTCCAAAAGGATTATATAAAAGAAGATAGTTTGTTATGAATTCTCCTATTGTTGTTTTAACATCAGTTTTATTGTTTAATATTCCTTTAGGTAAAATAAATTTATGTTCAGGATTTAAGACAGTATCGTATTCTACATCTTCTAAAGTTTCTACTGTGTCACCTATCTTTATAAAAAAAATATTATTTTCAACTTTAACGTATTTTGTTTCGTCAGAAATTTTACTAAACATAGAGTAGAACCACTCTATGTTATGAATATATTTTTTTTCTATAACTATTTTTAAATACTCTAGTAATTTCATAATTTATCCTAAATGTACTTTTAATTTCTCGATAAGAGTTCTATCGAGGTCAACGTTAATTTTTGACTCTATGATCTTATAATTTTCTAAAACATCCCCTTCTGATAAAACTAGTATTGTTAATATTGACGATACCTTATCATAAGTTTGTGTCTCCAAGTAATCTTTAAATAGAATTATAACTGTGTCTAAGTCGTTATGATCAATGTTATTTTTATAATATTCTAAAATAACATTATCTTTATTTATATTCAGTTTTTTTAAGTAAGAGATTCTTTTGTTAAATTTAACTTCTTCTAAGATTTCATCAAAACTTTTCTCTTCTTTAAAAGTAAGAATATTTGTTAAGTAACTAATAAGATCCTCTGTTATAACATTTAAAATCTCATATGTGTCCAGTCTTACATTCATGTCACTTAATGAATCATACAGTAATTGTAATTTATCAAAGCTATTTTCTAACATATTAAAATTATCTCTTACATCTATAAGGTAGTTCTTATCGATGTTTTCTATATTAGATATGACTTTTAAAAGTTCTAATTTTTGACTAAGTAACGCCATATAAGTAAAATCTAAACCTAACATACTGGATAATTTATTTAGATGTAACTCTAATAAGTTTTTTAACGTATCACGAGGAGACTCTACTGAGTCTACTATCGATACGAGATATTCAAACTCGTCATAATGATCTGTATAGTCTATATTTTCCAAAAACTTCAGTATATTCTCGTACAGAATTAAGTCATTCTCAGATAACTTATCTTTAAAAATAGCTATTTCTTCTATCATTTCTGTCCTTAATCTTTTATTTCAGACTAATTAGTTGAAATTCAAAAATAAGGAAATTAATGAAATCAGATGTAAAATTAACGTACAAATCGGCTAGAGCATCAGTCCGTGATGCTAGGACAAAAGCAAATGAACTTTTGGAATCTATTAAGATTTTATTTACTAGTTCGACAGAACTTAATATTCGTAAAAACGCTAGTACCTTAGAGTCAGAAGTTAAAGAGTATATTAAATACTTGAATGGTTTAAAAAAGACTTTAAAAAAGAAAGGTTATGCGAAAACGATTGATGAAGAATATGAATATTTTATGACAATGGGGAAAGTTGATAATGGTCTTGTAAAATTAACGGGAGATTTTATGAGAATTATGCAGGAAGTTTCTGTTGGTACAGAATATGAAAATGACTTTAAAGGTTTACAGTCGCAAGTAGATGAAGTAGAGGAGATGTTTAATGATACCACATTCTGTAGTTAGAGACGCTTTAAACGATTATTTAGGAAGAAATAGAGATGTTTTTATCGGTATTTTTACAAGAGAATCTATCGAGCAACTTTTTTATAATAAAGATTTAACAGATGCTATATTCATGAAAAATTATCTTTTAGTTTTTTCTAAACTTGTACAAGAGGATATAGATACTTTCGTTACTAATAGTGAGAATAGACATTTCATTGTAACTGTTTATATAGATATTATTGATGAGATTTTAGAACAAACCGAAGATAAACATATCATAGGAAAACTATATGAAGATATCGAAATAAATCTTTCAATGTTAAAAGAGACATTAAATGAAGACGAGTCAATAGCTCTGAATTTAAAAACAGACCTAGTCGAGAGCAAGAAAGATCTAAATATGCAAGTATCTTTCATTATGTATATGATAATGAAATATGTTTATAATGATTTTATAGAACTTATGAAGGAATACAATGATTAATATAGAGAAACTAAATGAAAATTCAACAAGCGATTTAATTTATATGCCTACATCTTATTATAAAGTGGTTAAAAACTTTATAGAAGATGTAGAAAATATATCAGAAGAGATAGTTAAAACTATACCTTCTGAACAAAAAGACGCTATTGGTGCTGTAATACTTTCAGGATTAAATAATGCGTCAAAAGGACTTTTAGACGGACTAAGAGGTTTAGAAGATATTTCTAAACTTATGTATAACGAAAAACGTCTAGATCCAAGATACTATAAAGTTAACTCTAGTAAACTCACAGGCGAGTTAACAGGAGATGCATTCTTAACAAAACTTAATACTGGTTTGGGTCTATCGAATAAACTTAGATGTATTTTATATAGATCAGGTTTTACTGTTGAATTAGATTATATAGAAGAAGACGCTGTTATAGATCTTATAACAAATTTAGCATCAAGAAATTTAGAGTTAGGAAAGCAAACTAACTCATTAATATATTCTAATGAATCGGTCATTTATGCAAAAGTTCTTTTAGATTTCTTCTATGAACATTCTGTGTCGTGTACGTTAGATGTAGCTGACTGGAGAGAGTTTGTAATGTTAGAAGATATTAATCTTATTGCTATGTACGTTATAAAACAATTTATGCCCAATGGGTTTACAATTTTACGCGCATGTGAAAACGTAGTAAAAGGTTATGATATTTCTGAGGACTCAGTAAAACTTAATTGTGACTACGCGTTTACAGCTAGTGTTGATCCTATAGAACTTATTAAATATAATCCTAAAATTATGTTGTCTGAAAAACAAAAAGAATTGTTATCAAGAGGCGTGCCTAAATCAATAACAGAAAAAGAAGTTATTGAATATCAAAAAACTTTAGAATTAAATCAAGAGCAAGAGTTTAAGATAGATGAAAACATTAGTATGTTCTTGAAACATCCTAGAGCGCTGGAACACATTGAGCAAGGAGAGATTTGGATAGAGTCTATTGAAGACGCCGTAGATTCTATACTTTCAGACATCGAAGATAACGACGAAGTAAGATATAAAACAAAAAATGATGTTCTTAAAACGACAATACTAAATAAATACTGTCACTTCGTAAGTAAGTTTGTTATAAATGACGGTTTCAGTAGAAATCGTAATGATATAATGACCGGACTTAAACGTGCGTCTAGTAATAATGAAGTTTATAAGCGTATAGTTGAGATTTTTACAGATTTTATAAAGACTAATGTATATACAGTTATTGGAATAAATAATTACGTTTGTCCAAACTGCGAAGAGAAACAAAAGACTCACGATGATAATGTTTTTAAAGAAGTGATACCTCTGAATGTTTACTGGAGTTTTTTCGAAGTTTGCACTCTCAAGCAGAAGTTGATGGATCAACGTACAGAGAACATTTAATTAATAGACTAGAAGATTCATTGTTTAATGACGAAGAAGGTATTGAAAAATACCTCTTCGAAAATTTTAAACTTTATAATGTAAAACCTAAGAGTGTTGAAGCTAGTTTTGTCAAGAACGATATATTTAATAGGTTTTATAATTTATATAGTAAGGATGATAAACATGAACTTTTAGGTCCTGTTTTAAATATACCAGATAAAAGAATAACTAGACCTAAACGATTAGTTACATTAGTTAAGGCATATGCTGAAAATCGTATATATAACATCTTTGGTTTAGATATAACAAAATTTATGAAGCTTAACGCGTTAGAGATAGAATTGTTGTTAGAGAGTGCGCAACAAATAAATGAAGATAAAGAAAGAGCGTTATCAGAATTAAAAGATGGTCATCTTAGCGATGACATTATTTCTGAATTCAATAAGGAGTTAGACTAATGATTTATATTTACAGTGATCTTGATTCTATATATGATACACGATATAATCTTTTGGAACTTTTATTAGGTAAGAAATTACTTAACGACATAACACGTAATTATAATTCAAGAATGAATGATGATTTTAAATTAATACCAGAAGATATATTTAAATATTATTATAGGAAAAGAGATTTGAGAGTTATGTATAAACCTAGACCTGTAATGATACAAGAATATATACTGAGTAAGATATTAGATTTAAGTCAAACTTCTTTAAGTAGAGGAGGTGATGGTCAAGTAACGTTTTTAATTAATACGTTTCCGTATCTCTTACATGATTCTAAAAAAGAATTATTTAAAAGTTATTTTCTAAAACATTTACCTAAAAGAACGAATGTTGAACTAATAACTTATGAGGACATACCTTATAAAAAATATGATATATCAGAATTTGTTTTATATGACGGATTAGAAAAAATCGATAAGTTAATAAAAAAAGATAAGATAAAGTACGGTAAGTTTTCAGATTCTTTACTTGTTATACCTGATAATCTAATCAAGAATGGACCTAGCTTTGAAGATAGAGATACAATACTTAAACAACTTGAAATGATATATAAACCATTCATAAATATAGAATTTTGTTCAGTATCATTTTTCTCATATGATAAAAACACACCTACCTAGTTTTATCTAGGTGGATGTGAGTGTTTTGTTAAGAGACCTAGTCTGTCGAAAATATCTTTAGATACTTTAAGTACTTTCGTAATAAACGTATTGCCGTTTAAAGTTATATTAGGAGCATTTAATTTTATAGAGTTATTGTACGTAGCTTCTAATGTTCCATTTTTACCGTCATGTTTAAATGAATTACCATTAGAATCTTTTAACGTAAAAACGCCCTTACCGTAATCTATCTCAAAATGAAAATTTACAGGTTCGTTATCATTGTCTGCTGTTTTTAAACCCATTAATTTTTTAGTTGGATCATTATATGTAAAATGGGAATTTTTATCATTTAAGGTCTCACCAAAGTTATCCGTATTACCAATTATATCAACTTTACTCTCTTTACCTCTTAAGTCAGGTTGATATATGTACGTAGACCATAAATAATCGTTAGTATCTCTAATTTTCCATATTAAAATTAACTCTCCTTTTTTAACGTCAGGACTAACTACAGAACCTTTTCCGTAGAAGTCTAACCATTTATCTATAGTTAATGTATATTCAATCTTCGCACTGCCTGATATATTGTTGCTTGATGTGTTAGATGTAGTCTTTGACTCATTGAGATATCCATCATAATCTGATAATGACTCTATAGGAAATGCTTTTATTGTATTAGAACCTAATACTTTATCTTCAGAAACTATGCCGAAATTATTAGTTAAACTATTGTCTTTAAAAAAATCATATTTACTCATTTTAACTCCTAAAAAAAAAACAGTAGAACCTAAGTTCTACTGTAAAGACGTTTTAAGTCTTTAGTTATATTTTTGAAAACTTTATTAGACAAGAAATCGTTATTGTCTATAGTTTCAACTTTATAGTTATTTTTGATAAATTTTACTAATGAAAGTTTTGGACATCCGTAACAAGAATTAGATTTAAACTGTCCGCGTAAAACTTTGTAGGCTTTATCAAAATTAATAAGTTTCTCTTTTTGCATTTAACATCTCCTCGTATCTTAATTTATAAATATTATCAGATTTTAATACTATTCTGTCTATGTTATCTTCTATGTTAAAAACTATATCATTGTTAGTATTGTCATAAAAAACATATAGACTACTAAATAGGTTGTCTAACAAATTTATCACATTTTCAATATCGTGATCTATAAAACTATATGACACACGATTAAAGAAGTCGCATATAATATCCTCCCTTGTCTCATTCGTAACAGAAATCAAAAAACTTTTAGATACATTAAAATCATCTTCCCATAATAATTTTTTATTGGATATATTATCTCTAATTATTATATCTATATATAGAGTTAATAATCTAAATGATTCTAAACTATGGAAAGGTATCTCATTAGAAATAAATTTATTACTTTCTGAGATATGACATAATTTTACATAGTTATAATAATACCAATCATCATATAATTCTAGATGCTCTTTTACTATAGGATCTCTAACACCATATATAAATACGGTGTTAGGTATGCGATTTTTTATTTTAACGTATAAATTGTCTAATAATTGTATAGTGTTTTTTATATCTATAACGATCATTGTTAATTCTTGTTAAATAACAGTGATACAAATATAAATATAAAAGCAACTAAACTTCCAAATGTTATAAAAGTTTCAAACATATTATCTCCTTTTTGTTTGCAAAAATCTACTAAAATCATATATTCTGATCCATTTATATCGTATGGTATTTTCTCCATACATTCACTAACTAACATAAAATCTCCTTATTTATATATCTGTCATATCTATATCATCACCAAGAGCGTCTAAAACATTTAGCCATGTTTTATATATGTTCATTCTTTCTCTCGATGATAATGTACTCTCTTTAGATGTGATAAACTTCTGTCTAAACACAGATGAACTATCTATGATACCACTTGAAATTACTTCGGTATACGAATCTCTATGTCTAGGATTATCAGTTTTGTTTGTTAACTCAAAACCTGTATTACTATAACCTTCAACAGATTGATTCTTAACACGTCTATAAATCCTTGGATGAGACACAATATACTTTTTCATTGTTTCGTTAGTAGACCTATAATTAAATCTATTTACTTCATATATATGGTCTCTATCTAATACGTTTTCAATATCGGTAGCAATTATTTGACTTCTCATAATTGCTTGGTTGCTATTGAACGCATTATCTAAGAGTTGTATCTGTCTGCCAAAATTACTATTTAACATCGAAAGTTTGTTCGAAACCTTAGAATTATACATCCTAGCAAATTCAGCATCATCATTTGTAGAACCTCCGTATAATCTAAAATGATTATCTAAAAACGTCATTTATGTCCTTTTAATTTTAACCTTGCTGTTCTTCTCTGTGTAGAAATAAAATTACTAATCGTCGCAATAACAGGATCAGTTAACGTTAATCTACCAGATATACCTCCTGGACTAGCCATATTAGCAACAGAAGCGGCTGGTTCTAATACTTTCATTAAGTTATAAAGATAGTCATCTATCAATAACTGTAGGTTCATTTCGTCTCCATCGAAATCGGCATTAGGTAACTTTGCGACAAGTATACTCATCGATATTGTAGGATCTGTTAAGTCTCTTTTTATAACTGTTATTCTTAACGATAGCATTGATCCATTTAACAAACTAGGGTTTCTTTGAAATGTTACTGGTATGCCATAACCATTAGATTTATTTAATAAATAATCAAATATCTCTGATATCTCTCTGTCGAAAGTTGTTACTGCTTTATTGAGTTTTTTAGTTATCTCATTGTAACTATAATTATATTTGTTATATAAAATATTTAATATAAACGGTCTAAATAACACCACTGCTTGACTCCATGGTAATTCCAATTCATCATATTTATGTTTTCTAACAATAGGTGTGATAACACCTCTTACGGTAAAGAAACTTCTAAAACCGTCTATTAGTTTTCTAGGTATACCTTTTTTACCCTTAACGTACGTAACTAAAAGATCTCCGTATATATTAACAAGAGCATAGTTTGTTCTCCCCATTGCTAAATCTCTAACTCTTTCATCTTCGCTATTGATGTTTTTATTATACATAAGTATAACGTCATTCACATCATTGAGTGTGAGGTTCATATACTTAACCTGTCCAACCTTTTCAACAACAAACATTCTCTTATTTAGAATAGGTAGATATTCACATAATATTCTATCTTTATTAGATCTGAAAAGCGATAATATTTCTCTTATACCGTTAGACTTGGTCGTTTCAGATAAGACAATTAGAATCTTCTCTAAATTGCTAACTAACCATTTATAATTTCTTTTGAATCCGGGAATACCTTGTATAATATGCATTAATTTTAACGCTACTTTTGTTGGTTTTTGTATATTAAACCTTTTATCACAAATCCATCTAAAAATATCTACAGTTTTTCCTAGTTCCATTCTTACAATATACCAGAAATCTGTAGCTATAAATTTACCTATACTTTTATCGGCTTTAAACCAGATAACAGGCCTAAGGTCGTCAAACGGTGAAATCACTTCAGAACCACAGTTATCGCATATTAGACTTTTGTAGTATTCTCCTTCTAAATTACCGCAATCACATCTAGGTAATAAATTAGCTGATGTGTCATTATATAACATATGTAATTTATCTTTTAGCGTTTCGTAGTCTTCGTTATTTTTTAAACTTATATCGTTTATGACAATAGCTTTATTAGCTACTGATCTGAAAATCTCGTCGTTGTCTATAAATTCAGCACTAATCATAGACAGCTCCTAGATACGCTTAAAATCATAAGTCCTATAGTGAGACCACTAAATACAGTGAGAAATAGATATAATATATATCTAAAAAGCGATTTAATTTTTTTCATAATTTCTCCTTACATAATTTAAGCCTAAGCTCATATCTATAATATGATAGTAAATATTTTTTAATATACTATTCTATCATCTCGCAAATAAGTAGCTCAGGATTTTTATAAAAACCTATAGTTTCTAAAACTATATAAAACGGTTTCATAGCTAATTCAACGCATCGTTTATAATCTATTATCTCTCTTAACTCTTCAGGTATACCGTACATGTCTAGCATATCTTGAGGTAAACTTAGTGTGGACATTCCATCTTTAAAACTTTTATTCATCTCTATGAAGAAATTATCTTTTAGATCAGAATCTATATTGCTATTCTTAAAATTATTTATATTCTTTTTTCCTTTTAAAATAACAGGTAATTCATATGTAGAATATCTAGGTTCGTGCATAGTATCATACTTGTTAGCAAATACATTATTCCAAAATTTATGATATCTATATTTGGACTCCTCACCTGATTTTTTATATGCATCTTCAGGTTTAATAGAAGATTTAAGTAATGGATAAGGATTAAGACTTTTTAATTTTTCAAGAAGTTCTAGTTCAGTATCAGCTACCTTTCTCATTATTTCGTAAACATTTAATTTCTCATTTCTATTTAGTGTACTCTGTATGTCGTCTATTATTTTTAAATTTCTCTCCTTTAATTCTATAGGTATTTTATTAGCATGCAAATGAACGCCCTTTAACTCTCTGTCCAAATTTTCAGCAACAACTCCTTCTTGTATTTTAACTCCTGCGTAATAATGTTTACTTACATTTGCTGGAACCATCGTTGGCCAGTAGAACTCATTTTTCATAGCTAGTATATCTCTAACTTTCTCTTCTACATTCATGTTAGCAGAGAAAACCTTAAGATAATGTCCTATTACTTCTCCGTTTATCATCATTATAGAAGCACTTAATGCTGTTGCTTCTGGTGTTATCAAATCTTTACCGTAATACCATCTCACATATTCACCGTACGAACCACACGTACTATCTGTATCTGATAATATTATTGAACGTCGTAACATATCTTTAACGTCAGCAATATTTATAGGAGTTATATTTGTACTAAAAAATGTTTTAATAAAGTCTTCGAGAATATGCAACATCTTATCGATATTTTTTACTGTCGAAACTAAAATATCCATTTCTGGAGTATTTTTCATTTTTTCAAAGTCTACTTTTTTACCTTCAAACTCTCTAACACAGATATGATATGCTGTATTTAAAACAAACTCATCTACTTCTTTAAGGATACTATAGTCAGAATCGTTATAGTCACCTTTGCATTTCTTAGATAAACTTCCTAGTAAAAGTCTAGCGAATTTATCATTATATTTTCTAATATGATAAAAGTCATTTACATATGTAAACGCGGCAAGTTCTACTTTAGTTAGCGTTTTAAGATATTCATAAATCTCGCTCTCTAGTTTATTAGATTTCCAATAAAGTCTACTGCTAAACAGTATGGTTTCTAAAACTTCATCAACGGTCGGATAATGCAGTTTATATTTATTAATGACTCTCTCTACACTATCTAAATCTACATAAGATATAGTCATTGTAATACTGTTTATAACACTATCAAAGTCTTTATAATATCTGTTACCACTAACTAACATCTCTGTGACAGCATTACCTATTGACGCTACTGATCTAGTTATTCCTGTTAAAGTATAGTGTGCAGACGGATTATATAGGACTGTTGAGGTTATAGCGTATGCTCCAGATAATGAATTGTTAAAAATCTTTAAGATCTTTTGTAAAACATTAAAATAAATAAAATCATCTTTTCTTCCCTCTGACTTAGCATCAAACATTTTCTTTTTAGCTTCGGTTCTCTTACTTAGATTATTAATAATAAACTTTTTCTGAAATGAATCCAATCTAGAAGAGTTTAAATACATTGTTAATGACGGAGCTATAACATCTTTGTTTTTCTTCGAGCTCGATAAGTAACTAAGAAGAGTTGAAGTCTTTTTATATTTATCAAAATTATCTTCTCGTTCGTAGTATTCGACTTTTGGATTTCTAATAGATGATTTTTTTAGTACTTCATCAACATAGTATCGTGACTCTTCTTCTGAAAGTCCTGTTCTTTTAGAAACATATTTTGCGCACCCATTTCTATATTCTTCAAGAGGATTAACAAACTGCTTATAATCTTTAATATTCTCTCGTACAAAAGGATTATGTGACATTTTTTACTTTCCTTTTTTAATTTAATCAGATAAAGAAATAGACATAAATAAAAAAAAAATATAAGAACGAGATATCTCGTTCTTATATGATTATACAGTTACAGAAGTTAATTCATCTTGCATTTTTACCTCTAACTCTTTTAAATTTTTTGTTAATGAAGATACATCGTCATTTTCTGCAATGATTATTCTAGGTGATGTTTTATTATCACTTTCATAGTCTTTATAAATATTTATATTTAGTTCATCATCAACACGGAACGGAGATGTTACTTCGACTCTATTGACCTCACCGTTTTTAAAGTGTTCAAGAGCAGTATCAACTGATTTTTCCGCGAGCTTTTCAGTAAACTGATTTTCGTATTTATAAACCTTTTCTAGTGTGTCTTTATCAACAGGAGCGTTTTTCACAAATGCATCATCTGCAACATTTACAGTTGTTATATTCTCTATAGTATTAATTTCATTAAACTTTATTTCCATTTTTATTCCTTATGATTTTTTTTTTATTTTCTAGAGAACCGAAGTTCTCGTTTTTTATCTTCTATAGAGAGGATCATAGTATGACGGATTGTATGATCTTAATCCTCCGTCTATAGTCTGTTGTGTAAGACTATTCATATCGTTAGTGAATCCTACTTGACTGAATACTCCCATAGTCATGCCAAGCGTTGGTGCAGTATCAAGTACATACGGATTATCAAGAGTTGGTTTAAATCCGCATTGATGTAACGCCGTAATCATAGAATCTACAACTCTAGGATTAAGTGTTGCTCTAAATTTCTCACCTGTTACATATGCGTCTATACCTAGTTCATGATATAGTTTAAGAGATAACATATAACTGTTTTTCTGATCAATTTGTGAATTAACATACATAACAAGTAATCTCATATAGTCTTTTGGTCTTGTTCTAATGATAAATGCACTATCTACATTATCGAGCGAAACATACTCTTGTGTGTTGTTATCTTTAAAGTATCCAACTGGCAGTCTCACAGATCTTAGGAACATCTTTTCCTTAGCGTCAAATACTTTACTGAATTCACCGTCTAGTAGTTCGTCAAATGCTTCGTATGTGTCTTTCTCAGCAATAACGTTACCTCTAGCCGCTCCTAAGAGTGCGTTAGCGTTAACGATTGTTGTACCGTGTGTTACAAAATCAACACTAAATACGATAGGTCTATTTATTAGTTTACTAATAATAGAACTCGGGTTATCTACACCTTTTTTAAATTCTAATTTCGCTAATTTATTCAAATCTTCTAATTGTTTAGTCTTAGATAAAAGAGGTTTAATCCAGTTAGCGTTTTCTCTCAGAACAGTAGATGATGCTATACCTAAAAGATTTTCTCCTAATGTCAGAGAACGTGTGTCTATACTTGTCAGTACTACGTTAGGCGAAAATCCTATATACTCCATATGTGTCATCGGATCGATGTATTGTTCAGGTAGAATATTAATATAACCAGACACACTAGATATTACTCCTGAGCTTGGATTTAATACTGAATCTAGACCTTCTCCTTCTGGAGCTTCAACATCGAGAGCCCATTCGGTTCTTATCGGATTTCTATTCAAATCTTGTGAATCAGAAGTTATATTAAAAAGCTCTAATTTAAAATCTTTATTATCTTTATCTAGACGAGCTTTTATCTCTTTAAGAGAATCTTCTACTATTTCACCGCTGTCTTTTAGACATGCGTAATATGGAAGATTATATGAGAATAATGCTCTATCCTCAATATCCTTTTCATTTAGTTCTATATTATTAGGTACACTAAGAATAAATGGTACCATTTTACTAAATTCTCCATGAGTCATCTTAAGGTCGTGTGTAACGAATTCCTTCGCTTCGTTATATTTAGATGTTATCATTGAAGCTATAGTTTTAGGAATAACTCTTATATCACCTGTTCTTTCTAATTTAGACACAACATCACTAACTCTAAAACCAGTTCCTTCCTCAGCAATTAAGAAAGTACAATATAAAGTTTTATTTTCTACGAATCCTACTACTGCTAGGTTTCCGAAGATATTACTTTTTACCTCATTTCTACCAAGCTCTTTATAGTATTTCATCATACCGTTAAGTAACTCTTTTAAGAGTGTGTTGGATCTATTCTCTTTAGGTATAGCTCCTCTTCTACCTCTTCTTAGATTTCTAAAAGGCTTTTCTTCAACCTTTTGATTTTGTGTATTCTCACTGTTGTTAATTCTTTCTAAACCCATGGTAATCCTTTAAATATTTCGTGAACCAACATAATAATCTAGTTGTTCAATTTTATAATATGATATTAAATATTTTTGCAGATCATAACAAAAAATAAAACCGCTATATAAAATATATGATGTCTTTCGACATCATTATAGAATTTTAATTCTATCAATATAAATATAATAGAAAAAAAAAAATAACCTATGAATTTAATCATAGGTTATTAGGAAAAAGAGTTGTTACTAAATTATTCATTTTTACATCGTCGGTAAAATACGTAGTTTTTCTCCACTTATTTTCAAAGTACTCGAGATATTGTTCATTAGCATCTGAGTATTCTTCTATTTTACTTTTAATTATACCTAACTCTTGTCCGTATTCTAATTTACCAGAACCCATTTCGATTATAGTACGATTATAAATATCTGCTTTTATAGCTAATAAAGCTAACTTAGCAAATATCATGTATGCTCTAGTATTAAGATTATTCATAAGATTTTGATTCTCTATCATTACCTTTAAGATAAGAGAATTTAAATTAGATATATTTTCCATTATATGTATAGTTCTCTCGCCTACAATAGATAAATTAGCAGTAACATCCACATAAAATGTACTATCTACGTTTGTCATCATTCTCGTAGAAGAACCTCTTATGGTATTACTTATTGAGCTATCGCCTTTATATAAAAAATCATTATTACCTATGGCTCTGTCTTGTACAATACTATATACTGATAAAATTTTATTATCCCCTATTGAATCAATAGGTATATTTATTATCTTATTGTCAAATTCATCACGTTCGATAACCATGTCTTCATTTAATCTTATATATGCTGTAATACCGGCAACTATATTAGAGTCGACCAAACATGTACGACTAATGACTCCTTCCATTATTGATTCTATTGTTTCAACCTGTCCGTATTTTTCTAAATACGCATAGTGTAAAATCTGTTTAGGTATAAAACGTTTTATAAAGTTTATACTATATGTTACTGCATTCATTTTGTCTCTCCTGTTAAAAGTAGTCCTTCATCAAAAAGACCGAAAACAATATCTGTAAAAGATATGGTTTTAAAATCTATATATCTTATATAGTTATTATTCTTAACATCTCTTAAAAGATATTTGTAGTCAACTATTAGTCCGTTATTTTTCTTAATTCCTTCAGTTCCTAGGAAGTTTATTAATTTATTTAAAAGATTTGCATTGGTTATGAAATATACCCAATAATTATTTGCGTTCACGTTATATCTGTATACTTTTAATTTTTCATACATGTTCTCGTAAAATAATGACGGAAGGAAATACAAAACTTCTTCATAGAACCTGTTAGTACTTCTTAATCTTTTTGATATATCTTCTAACATTTTATTAATATCATTATCATAATTTCTTACACCAAACGGATGTTTAGAAACACTTTTAGGTGTTACAGTATTAAAAAATCTATTAAGAATACTCCAGTCTAAAATCTCCCTAATAAGATTAGTGTAAAAAACTTGATATACAAAAACTTGAGGTGTCACTGCAAGATCATTTTCAATTCTTATCTCGGACCATTTTTTATACTGCATTAAAAGAGCCACAACATCTACTAGTATTATAAAATTATTAGTATTAATTTTTGTAGGATGGTTCATAGATAAATCGGTAAAATCACTATATAAAACTTTAGCCACAGGTAAATCCAAATTATCATATGCTTCAAAAGGACTAATAAATTTATCTATTAGGATCGTAGTAGTTTCACCGAGAACATTTGTAAAAACTTTACCTTGATTTATTGATGAAGTCATGTTTAATGTTTTTGTTTTATATATATAATCTATTTCGATTAGATTTAAGTATTCAAATATATCTAATGTTAAATCTTCCATGGTATTTTTTATTAATTTTACAAATAAGTTTTTATTATTAACAACTCCTTCTCTATGTTTGTAATACGCATTTATTAATTCAAAATCATCAAACATATATTTTTTTATATTTAAAAAATCTGATGGTTTTGTTATTGTATAATTTATACTGTTTCTTTCGTTCAAGAAATTCATACTTCATCCTTCTGTGTAGTCAAAAAAAAAAACAGAACAGAGCTTATGCTCGTTCTGTAATCAAACTAAAGTTTAGATTATTATCGATCTCATTATAAGTCACAATAAGTTTTTTATACTTGGAAAACTTTAAAATGACCTTATTTTTTTGTTCGTTAACCGAAGTTAATGGTAAATTTTTATTAATGTTAAAATCTAACACATCAATAACTTTAGTATAACTAAAACCAAAAACATTAATAGTTTGTTTTAAATCAAATCTAAAAACAGTTCCATATCTTCTGAAAGAAACACTTATTGTTTTTGTATGAAATAGTTTTTTAACTTCTTGTAATTTATACGTTTTTCTCATAAGTCCTCCTAAATTTCTACTATTGTCTTGCTATTGATTTTATAACCATTATCTATTAATAATCTAATAGCATTTCTAGCACTGTCTGTAGTTAAGTCAGTTAAGTTAATAGTCATATTGACTCTATCTATAAACTCTATTGTAGATTCTATTATCCAACTCTTTAGAAAAAGTTCTTCATTACCGTTAATGTCAGTAAACCTAAAGACTTCTTCTTGTTCAATGTTTACGTTAAACTGTCCTAGTTCATTAGAAACCCTCACAGCTTTATTTTGTATAAGAATTTTTTCTTTAGACGTTAAAAAATTACCTAAGTTACTTTGGACAAATTTCATCGATCGGAATGTAGCACCTAATGTTACCGGTGCTACAGTTCTAAAATTATAAACTTTACCTACTGTCATTAACATTAAAAACTCCTTATCTCTAAATTTAACTCATCTTTATCGAGATCAATTATCGGCATGACAAGTTGATTTTTTCCTTTTTCATAAATAATCTTTATAAAACTATCTTGTTTTTCTATTTTAGTTTTTGAAATAGGTTGCTCGAACGTCTTAAATGATATACAACTAGTCGCACGCATTTTCAATTCTATTTCGTATTTAAATATGATTAAGAACTTTTTAGCTGTAAACTCTATGCGTTTAATTCTGGGGTCTTTATGTTTTGTTAAAAAGTTTTTACTCGTAATTACGTATCTTGTTTTAAACAAGAAACCATTTATAATGTATTCGTTGACAATCATAATTATCCTTTCAAATTTAAAATTATTTTATCTGGATGGACATATTCCAGATAAATATCATTTAAGTTAATAGTTATGTTATTATAGAAATATATACTCATCTCTATAAGAATAACGATCAGTTGCTCTAAATCTTTTTCCTTTATCTCCAACATATTATAATCACTAATAAATATCTTTAAACTTTTGTAGATCGTGTCTATTTTATTTTCTACTCTAGCCGCGTTTAAAGCTATTTCATAAAGTTCAAAAACATACTCTGTAGTATTCGAATTATAAACGGTAAGAAACCTATTGATATAGTTCAAATAACGAATATTGTTAGGTATTATCAGTCTTTTTAATTTCATGATTACCTCACTTTTTCTATAGATAGTGCTCTTACTAAGAGAACTTTATCTGGTAAAATTTCACGAATAAAATACAGACTATCTCTGCAGAGATATCTACTAAAGAAACTAAATATGTTTGACAAGAACTTAACATATTCTTCTGTATAAAGAAAACTTTTATCTTGATGATATTCAGTCTCTATTATATCTGTAACGTCTTCTGTAAAAAGATGAAATTCAGATGTATAACTAAAAACATCTAACGATATTTCAAAGAGATTTTTAAATATTTTATCGTGTATAATAAAAGTATTAATAGGAAAAATTATAAATTCTACCTCTAAACGTATAACGTCATCGCCTAAATTATCTACAAAATAGTTAGCAGAATCAAAATGCGTCGAACTTGCATATTTTCCCTCTAAGATTGTACTTATTTCGTTTTGAAAAAAACTTGACATAATCATAATTCTCCTAAAACTATTTCAAAACTAGATTCGTTTCTATAACCTAATAAAACAAATGAACTAAGTTTTAACATGTTGTTTTTATAGTTATTAAAACCGTTATAAATAAATTTATAGTTACACTCACTAATATTGTGATTTATTAACTCTTGTAGAAAAATATCAATAGTAACATTGTATCGTATAGAGTCCATATACAATAGAAGTTCTAACGCATTGAAAGCTATGTTATTATTCAAATCCTTCAGAGCTATGAAAAAATCTATCTTGACAATATGTACTTTAAAATCTTTTGTAGATTCTGTTACAAACATATACTCTATGAAGTCGTCTAAACATGTAACTCCTATTTTTGACATAGGCACTATTAACTTATCTACAAATTTTAAAACCTTTATCATATTGGTGTACTCACAATTACGGCATCTAGATTTGTATAACTCTTAAGCCATGCAGATACTGTTAAAAATTCATACTTGAACGGTAAACTATTAACAATATTTAAAATATTAGAAATTTTATTAAATAACTCATCGTATGTGAAATAGTTTTTATAAACTTCTAAATCATTAGCGGACATTCTTAAAATTTTGTCCGGGTCTTTTACATGGCTACTTTGAACAACGATTTCTATTAAAAATCTAATTTGTGTAATATCCAACACACCTATGTTAGGTATATTACTAAAAGACACAATACATGCGTCACCGTTCATAGACTTTGTTAGTCTATTCAGATCCTCAATAAAGAAATCCTTATTGACATATACAGGTCTATCTAAATTCATGTTTCTCCTTTTGTAGTGAATTCATATTTATAATATGTTTATAAATTAAAAACGAACACATCAGAAGTAGATTATTCTACTTCTGACATTATTTCTTTAATGATTTCTTCGGATTCAGCATTTTTGATGCGTGTTCTTAACTCGTCGTATTTAAGCCAAATATCGTATAATCTTTCACCTATTAGTGTTACTACACTATCTAACGTATCAGTTTTTACAGTTGTTTTACCTTCATAAGTCTTAATAATAATCTCATCTTTCTCTTTACGTCTTGCGAGATCAACTGTATCTTTATAATTATTAAGAGCCTCTCTAGTGGCAAAATAATTTAATCCTTCATATTCTAATACATCGTATTTTTCGTTAGCTTTTAATCTGTTAAGTTTAATTAATGCTTCCGTTCTTAAATCTTCTAAAGTTAGCTCTTTTTCTATTTCTTCGTCTATTTTAAAATCATCTAATTCAAAAAAATCCATATGTTACTCCTCTGATATATTTAATTTCATATATTTGTCACCCATCCATATTACAGGATAACCAGCTTCTGTATCGTTATATATAAAACCATTTGCTTTATCTGGAAACTCAGGTCTATTATCTGTATCACCTGAACTGTTCAACATCGTTAATGGTGTCTTAGCGTTAGAGATATAACCGCCTTCTAAATTAATAACGTTTTTCTCGTAATATCTGACATTAGATGATACATGAGATATTTGTGCTTCTTTCGCGCAGTCTGTTTCTGTAGCAAATCCGTCGATTACAACGCCTGCACCATATATCCTACAAGGCGAATAACATTCGGTATATTTATTTTTATAGTTTGTTACAAAACCTCTTCTTATACAGAAGAACGCGTGATAGATATGTTCAAATTCACAATACATAGTTCCTATTTCTGTGTTAGGATCTATAAGAAACGCTACATGACTATCATTACCTATCATTTTAAATTTATACACAAAACTATACGTAGACGAATATCTACAGAAGTATAAATTTTTACCATCAATATTTGTATTACCTGCGTGTTTAGGATCAAAAGTAACGTTAGAAATATTAAGTCTACCTTCTTCAACTCTGAAAATTGTTGACCAGTTCTTTTCAATAGTTACATCTTTATCTAAACTTATTATTGTATCATTTATATCATTACCTAAATCAGACATTATAGTTACGTGCATATGATTAACCTGATATACAGGTATTGAAACGCCACCGATATTACCATAAACTATATCTTTAGTTATGAGATGTGTACCTTTTTCTAACATTAAGATTATGTGTCCTGAACTTAGATTAATACCATTTAAAATAAAATTTATAGCATCTGTAAAATTTTCAAAATCATAATCTTTTTTATTTTCTGATTCTTCACTTGCGACTGTATGTATAGTAACGCCAAAACTTAGGCTGCTTCTAAAATTTCTTAACGCATAAACAACGCTTTGAAATTCGTTATGTAACATTAAATTATCTAATTTTATATTGTCTAGTTCGTTCAGAAGAGGAGCTAGAACTTTTGATGTATCCATAATTAATCCTTGTATGTATATCAAAAAAAAAAATACTTCGTCTATAGAATTGGCTCTATAGACGTAATTTTAAAATCTCATATCCCTTTGCTAAAATATCTTCACGAATACTTTCAAATACTAACGATAATTTATCTATATCGATTTGATTAGATATATTTTTCGTCATAATTAAAATTCTGAATGTATTATAAGAGAAACCTATCGGTTTAGTTAGATTATCGTAAAGATATTTAATACTAAATACTTCAGATAAGGCTCTTAGTAATCTTATTTTAACTTTATCACTTAACTTCTCGGGTAGTCTTCTAACTTCACCGTTAAACTCTGTGAAATAATTTACGCAACGGATTATATATCTAAATTTTAGAATTAAACAATATTTAGTACTTTTAGATTTTAAAAATCTTTTAAACGTATATTGGTCATACCCGTAATGTTCTGAGACTTTGAGAAAAATATAATATTTAAATTTATCATTATCTATATCGTTTAGTAATTTAGATAATAACTTATTTTTATAATTTTCTACTTTTTCTATGTCGTCATCCAAAGAAAAACCTAGTTCAATAAAATCTTGAACTCCTGATAAATTTCTCACTGTTAATCTACTCACTTATTCCCTTTCTAAAAGAATTTCAATACCTTTAAATTTACCTATTATTCTACATGTGTATTTTAAGTCCGATATCTCTAAATAAGGTTCAAATCTTTTAAACCCGAACTGATGTTTTTTAGAAATTTCTGTATAGTATTCACCAGTAAAATAGACGTTATCTTTAAAATCCACTATAATAGTAAATTTTTTTGTTTTTATTAGTTCTTTCGCTTTAATCGGTAGTTTTGTTTCGTTATCAATAGACTCTACTTCTCCAGGAAAACCTAAGATACCAAATTCATTACTACCTTTAACAATAACATTATAGTCATTATCTAAAAATATATTACTCACTTTTAATCCTTTTTAGAAAATAAAAATTTTACATTAGGACGTTTGTCCTAATGTTTTATGCTTCGCGTGGTTTATGTTGTTTTAATGTTTCGGCAATAACATTGTTAAGTTCTAACGTTAGATCTCTATCGTTAGGATTTATATCTAGTCTCTTTTTAAAACCAGGTCTTGTTAGGTATAATGCACCATCCACCTCTGATATCAGATAACTTACTTGAGGGAATGTATATGCTATCATAAAGGAAGCGTGTATTTTAAATAATGAACACTCTATAGGCTTATCATAGATTACGCCTTTATCCACTATAGTGTATTTTGGATTATTAGGTTCGAACTTTAGATTATCGGTGTATTTTATTACACCTTCGGGTGTTTTGTAGTACAAATTTCCGTCATCGTTAAACATATCGTCTGGCAAAAGTTTGCCTTCAGTTATCAGTGTGTTTGAACTTACATGCGCCTTTGTCGTTCTGTAATGATTTTCTAAGAATGACTCGAGTAGTTCCGTCTTAAATAACGGTACTTCCTCGTGACAACTAACGAAATGATTACTAGGAGTAAATTTTCCGATTAAATCGTAAAAATCTAACGCGTTCATTAAAGCGGCATGGACATCACTGTTATTTAAAGATGTTTCTGAAAAGTCTTTATACTTTTCTTTAAGATCTTTAAATAATAGCTCTGATTTAACCCTGTTTTCTAGTTCTGTCTTTTTCATTTGTTTCTCCTTATTTTATATGCTAGCTATAAAAGCACCTCTAGTTATATCATATATATTATATGTATTTAAAAATAGTTTCACCTGACTATATCTATAGTTTTATCAGGCTTAATGGTTAATTCAAACTTATTATTTATCTCTTCACTTTCTTCAAGATAATTTATATTACTATATCCTGTTATCTCCTCTACAGCTTGATTATTAATCTTATTTATATCAATATTTCTACTATTTATATTAGGTTCTTCTCCTGTATCAAGAGTTAGATAATAAAAGAAACAAGGTCTTGTTTGTCCTATTCTAACGACTCTAGCTATCGCCTGATCTAACTGGTAACTCATATACGGTAAGTCTAACCCTATTATAATATTAGCCGCTATTAACGGTACACCTGTGCTTAATGATTGATATGTAGCTATAAGAGGATTATATTTTTTATCGTTAGTAAAACTTTCAACTATCTCAGATAAATTTTTAGTGTGTTCTCCATATACACATAACGGTTTATATTTGTCTTTAATAATTTTCTTTTTGCACGCTTCTACCGTATTAATGTATTTACTAAATATAACTGTTTTGGCATCAGTTGTATTGATGATATTTCTAAAGTCTATCTCTAATACCATAGCAGTATGACACTCTTCACGTTTTTTACCTATGACATTACTTAACGTCTCTCCGATTATTTTTAATGCTACATACTTATAAACAGTTTTAGCTTCTTTAAACTGTTTCTTTTCTTCTCCTTTAAGATATGTTAATAGCGTTTTTTCGAATTTATTTACCTGTTCTAAAAGTTCTCCGAAAAACATGAGCTTTCTCTGTTTATAAACTTCTCTAATTTTCTCTACGTTTTTTTCATACTCTATAAAATCTCGTTGTTTTATTTCGTATTTAGCTAACTCTTTCGCTTTTTTGTAAAGAGTAAAATATAAAGTTTCATAGTATTTCATATTATCTTTAAAATATTTCATTCTATTTTTAGCGTAGATCTTTACTTCTTCTTTTATAGTTTTAAGAAGAAACGGTTCAGGATCTTTTAATTTAACATTAAGTTTTATAGTTGTCAACTCAGGTAAGTCAAATTCTGTTTTCTCTACTTTAACGTTATAAGCTCTGTATCGTATTGCAAGTGTGTGGTCTAAAAAACCACTTAGTCCTTTATATAATTTAACGAACCTGTCTTTAACGTGATTTTTAAACTTAGGATCTAAAATCTCCATAACATTAATAACTTCTTTTGCTCTTGCTTTTATAGGAGTACCTGACATTAATATTGTATTATCTGTTCTAGATTTATCGATCACTTCCTTTAAAAGAATAGTTCTATTACTTTTTAAGTCCGCAAAATTGTGAGATTCGTCTACAATGATAAAAATATTGCCCTTTATATCGTTAATAATATCTAATAACTTATTCATAGCCTCGTAGTGACAAAGTATAAATTTCTCATTGTTATATTTTTTACCATCTTGTAGGTTAAAGTACTTCTGAGGTTTTTTATAAATAGTATTTTCTAAACTATCTATCCATACTCTATCTACAGTAGGTAAAGGACATATAATTATAATTTTATCAATATTCATAGTTTCAGCTATCGCTAGACTTGTAAATGTTTTTCCTGAGCCTGTCGCAAGATCAAGTAGAGCACCTTTATATCCTAGATAAAACTTAGCTTTATTATAAAAATCAAAAGCTTTCTGTTGGTGATCTAATATTTTAAACTTCATAAGTTTATCTATTTGTTTATAATCTAATTTATTACCTATCGTAGTCTCATTATATAAGTCGTATATCCAAGTTTCTTTCTTAAGCACAATTAAAGCTTTCTCTATAGCTTTTAAATCAACACCATATTGGTATTTATTCTCTGTTGCGATTAAGTTAAATAACTCATAAACTTCTAGAGCGAATAAATTATAAAATGTAAATATTGTTTCGTTAAAAATATAACTAGACTTATATTCTTTAAACAGAAGTTTGGCTTTAGAATGTCCTAATATTTTTAGCACTGCTCTTAAAATTCTATTGCTATCAAATTTTAATGTAATTAAGTCTGTTTTCTTATCTATAGTAAATATATCCATTTTGTTATCCTTATATGAAAAATCAAAAAAAAAAATAACTAGACCGAAGTCTAGTTAAATAATAACGGTATGTCCTCCTTTTTGAAATATCTATAAAAATTATTATGTCTATTAGGTGCTTTTTTACATCCGTGTCTTTCTAGTACTACACATGTTATGTAGAACTCTCGTATTGTATCGTCGAATACAAAATGATCTACTAATATAGAGTTATCATCGATCCCGTGTTTTAACTCTACCATTTTTGCATCTAAAGTACTTCTCATCATATATAGATGCAAATATTTGTACGTGTAATCTATGTAGACTTTTGTAGAGAAGTATTTCGTGATTTTGTTTATAATATGTATTTTACTTTTTCTAGTTAAAACGACATTAAAATGTTTCTTTAACTCTTGTACTTCCGATAATATCTCTTCTGTTTCTTTTAAGATATCGCCGTACATTCCTGTATGATCTGCATATTTTGACTGATGTTTTGCTAACACCTTCTTTTCAAAGTACACTCTGTTGAATCCTTCACGATTATACGTTAGGATTTTAATTATAGCCGTTCCAATAGGATTAGAGTAATGTTTTAAAATCCTATCTCTAAACTTTTTATTTTTCTCGAGATTATTAACTTTAATCTCTTTGAATTTATAGTTATCTATTATGTTAAATAACATATTGTATTTAGCTAAATTGTTTTTATATAGATCGTACAAGATCTCATATTTATAATCGATTCTCTCACCAACAGGGTCTGATGAGAATGCTTTAACAAAATATACCTGCGGGAGATATATATAAAAGTTATCTAACTTTTTAACAAATTCATCAAAACTCATAATACCGATAAATTCTGAATTTTCGATAGCTCTTACGAGGAGATTTAGTTTCATTAGCTTGGATTTATAGCTATTATCAAGTTTAGATAACCTAAATATAACGCTCGGTAGAAAATCTATCTTGTCAAGTTTTGTCAAGATATTCACAAGACTCGGTAAAGTCTCAACGTGTTTTTTGAACTCTTTTAGTATGAGTTCATTTTCAAAATTTAAATTTTCCATAATTTCTCCTTTGAAAATATGATATAACATTTATGGAATGTTATATCGAGATTATAGATATTACTATCTATATAGTCCTATGTGCTAGGACACTCATAGTCTAGTTAAGACTATTAATATTATATGTAATCTTTTTTTTTTCAGATAACAAAAAAAAAAACTTATAGACCGTTTGGTCTATAAGTCGATATTATTTTTCAGAATACATGTTTTTATTCAACAACAATCCAGTCTTCTGAAAGCATATCGCTTTGACTACATAACCATGGCACGATAGTATTATCTACTGTTTTCATATCGACATGTGGTTGATAATTTATTTCTGTTCCTTCTGGATATATAATATTTAATGGACGTCTATTGACTTTAAATGCAGAACCTTGTACTAAGAATAAACATTCCTTTTCCGTTCCAACCATTTCTAGCTACTTTATAACCATTTTTTAAGAGTTTTATAGTTTTAATACAATTTTAATACAGTTTAAAAAAAAAAGAGTATATGGGTTATTTCCCATATACTCTTAAAACTCTACTCGCTAGACGCTGAACATCTTCAGGTAGAGTTTTAATATCTTTAGAACTAAAGACTCTACCTGTCTTTAGTTCTAGGGTGTATTTTACACCCTTGATTTTACATAAAAACATTTCTACCTCCTATGTTTTTATAATTTATATATGTCGCCATATATACGGGCTCTTAATAGAGTCAACTATCTATATTAATAATATAGATTTCAATTAACTTCAGATATTACTAAAAATAAATTTTAGAGCTATAGCTATTTAAAGTATGAAATATATTGTCTGTGATTTCTTTCGTACTATATTTATTTTTAGATCTTTCACTTATTTTTGTCCGATCTTTAATGTTACAATTTAATGCTAAATTTAATATTGTGCGTGTTTTTAAAAATCTTAATAGCTCGTCAGTTATAATAAGTTTTTCGAGGTTCAAAATAGATTCCTTACCTAACTCATTACCAGCTTTTACATGTTTTAAGATATATTCTAAGTTAATGTTTTTATTTCTAGTATCTGTTTTTAGAGCTCTAAAAACAGAACTCATAGGAAATACATCCAATATATGTTGTAGTAGCTCATATTTATCAAATTCATCATATATGATTTTATGTTTAGACTCTACAGATATTGTATTAAGAACTAAATCTGTTAATTCGTTATAATCTTTAAAAAAATGTTTCTTATAAGATACGTAGCTTAAAGTCCTAAACTTAAAACTAATATAATCGATATCTAAATAGTTTAATAGATTTTTTAGATAAACTTCTGTATCTTCATAGTCAAATATTTTATTAAATATATTTATGAACATTAAATTATCATTAAATAACTTCGAGTCATCTATCAGGTAACTACTACTTAAATTCCTATTCACATTCACTAACAAAAAATCATTGTCAGATACGTAAACAAACAATTTTCTAATTATATTAGACCTAGTAGTATAGTATTCATATAGGTAATCAGGATGTATTTTATCTACGGGTAAAACCAGAAATCTAGAAATACTTTCTTTAGTTAGGTATTTACATGTAGAATAATATAAATCTCTAAAATCTTCATAACTTAATCTTTCATCAAAGTTTGAATTCTCTAACGTATGTAAATCTAAACGTATAGAATTTAAAACGTCGATGTCTTTATAAAGAACATCTATAGTTTTACTTTTTTGGTTCGTGTATTTTTTCTGTCTAATCAGAATTTTAAATATACTTTTTGTTAATCTCATTTTTTATCCTTTAGTTAATTTTTATATCTATCTAGTTTAATCTCTCTTATTCTATTTCTTTCAAAACCATTACTCTCTAGGATTATAGAAACAATATAACATTTTCTAACCTCATTAGTAAATAACAATAACTCTAGTAGTTTACTTATGTTTTCGACATGTCTACCAGTGTTAAGTTCACCAAGTTTTGTCGTTAAACTACTCATAGCGTACTCATTACTGTACATGTATCCAAACATATCTACAAAAGTTTTTATACCATAGAATTTTATAATCTTCTTGATTATATCAACTTTTACCTCATCAGAGATTATTATTTTAAAGCTCTTATCTAGTTTAACAACCTCATTATAGAGTTCATCAGTAATATTTAGTATAAAACCATATTCATCACTCAAGTTTGTGAGATAATTCTTAGTTGATTTTATTACTTTACGTATTACAGGATAAACACCATCTTTAGTTTCTCTATTTATTACGCTAACAAGTACGGTTCTTTTATGTACGTCATTGTAATAATTTAACATCTTGTTCCTAAATCTTTCATTAGCTTTAAGAGTTTTTTCCTGATCAGTTGTAAAGTCTCTTTTTACTAACGTGTTTTTATTAAGGATGTTAAATAACATGTTATACTGTTTCTTGTGTTTAAGATAAATTTTATAGAGCGTATTATAGTTTCTATTCCTTTCTACTATTTTGTTTCCTGTGAAACATCCTAATAGATGTTGGAATCTTATAGATAATGTTAAACTATCTATAAGATCTTTAAACTCTTTAAACTGTATTGTATCATCAATATCACTATTTATAATAGTCTCTATAAGATTATTTAAACTACTCACTAACTCATAAACATCAGGATTAGTATATTTTGTTTTAGCTCTCCTGTAAATATTAAGATCATGCCTATTAAGGTATTCTATCCTAGTAAGTGTCTTTATCAAGTATTTGTAATTCTCGTAATTCTCTCTAAACGTTTTAACTGTTTTGTATTTATTCATATTATCTCCTAATTTATAAATTTTAAGATCTTAACGATCTGTCTAGTCTAGATATAGCTCCGTCAAAATTATAGAACTTTGTCATTTTTTTAAATCCATGTTTCTCAAGTATTAATCCACAACAGTAGTGTTCTATAATGTCGTCTGTTAACTCCAACTTAGAATAGAACTCACTGAGTCTATCTACGTCTTTGTTAACATTTAATCTAGATAGTTTAGTTTTTACAGTATTGCGTTTGAACTCATCTTGGTACATGTAGTATATTTTATCTGTGAGATAGTTTATACCGTAGTATTTAAGAATAACCCTTACGACATCTTTTTTAATTTCTTCACTATCTATGAGTTCAATACGATTCTTAAGTCGATCTGCTTCTGACTTTAGTTTATTTACCTCGTCTATTAAGTAACCATGTGTAGCTCTCGCATCTATTCTAGTGTTAATAGCTATTTTTAAATTAACACGAATAAAGACGTTGTAATTTAGTTCGTTATTATTTAGATACACTTTGAACATAACGTTCTTATGTACATCTTTTAGTAAATCTATGAGTTCTTTTCTAAACAATTCGTTAGACTTTACATTAGAACTAATTTTTATGTCTTTAGTTCCTAGATACGTTTCGTCTAATGGTAGTAACTCATTATTCTCTAAGATATCTAACAAACTGTTAAGTACCTCAGGTTTTTCTTTATAGATCTTATAGATTTTTAAAACTGTCCGAGTTGCTTCTCTACTTAAGCTATTATCTAATACTCTAGATAGATTTATAAACTTAACATACTTAGAAAGCTTATTAATTCTGTTATCGAAATCATAATACGACATAACAGTTTTATTCTTTCCGTTTAAAACTTTTTTAACTAAGTCATTTAACTTCTTAGCTTTTTCGTAAGTTTCAACTTTATTGTATCTTGATGTGCTTTTATACACGTGAGCAAGATCTAAATTTATCTCTTTTACTCTATTAAGACATTTAGTTAGATATTTATGCTCTTTGTAGTTTATATTTAATTGTTTTGGTTCGTTAACATTTTTCATTTGTTTCTCCTATAATGTAAAATTTAGCTTGTTTACGTCTGTATAACTTTTATTATCAGTCTGAGTGATATCACAGTGAATGAGTTCACGTACATTATGCATGAACGCGTTTATCTGAATGTCTTTTTTAGATTTTGAGCTAATTATTTTTGGCTGACTAAACTCTACGAAATCAGAAGACTTTAGAAGACTTCTATATATAGACATCTCTAGTGCGTTATCAAAAGACGAATTTATTTTGTCTTCAAGTGTTTCTATATAAATCTCTACAGCGTTAATAATTAACGTTGGGTTCATATCTTTATAGAAGTTACCTGTGGATGTTCTCACAGAATGTTTAAGATCCAAGGGGATCCTATCTTTAAAACCAACTAAGCTGAACGTTAGTCTGTCAAATAGCAATGCTCTTTTTTTAAATAAATGATCTATGTAATTTAGTATTTCAAAATACGACATAAAATTCTCCTTTATATTTTAATATTTAAGATAGACTATATCTATCTAACCTCTAATCTAGTTAAGTCTTATATATAATATATTAATATTATTTTTTAAAGATAACTTAACAGTTCTTATTATATTGAAACTATACTATACCGCTATACTGTTGATATCAATTGTTTAATGGAATACAAATAACTATTCTATTACACAGTTGATTAATACTGTAGCTTATACGTTATATTAGATTAATACTAATTTATCATAACTATATATTTTCTAACTTAGTTGAAACTAGACAAAGAACAAGACTAGAACGAAACAAGGAACAAAGAGAATACACAACATAGCTAAACAATGATTGTCAATAGGCAGTGGGTAGGTAGGGTCGAACGAAGTGAGACAATAATAATGTAAGCAAACATAATAAAGAACTCTTAACCTTTGGTTAAGGGGGAGGGCGAAGCCCTTTCTTTTTTGAATCTGTAAGTATCTTGACTACATTATAAAGGATAACAAATGTGTAAAAGATTAGAGTTTAAATTAGATACATTATATAAGGAGAAAGATAATGTAGAACCAAATTTAATAGATATTGAAATACATAATTTATATTATGAACATATAGATATTAAGAGTAGAATAAATATTATACTTTATCTATATGAAAAGTTTAGTGAAAGATTAGGTAAAATATATTTAAATAGACTTTTAAGAAGTCTTGTTAAGGACAGATTTAATATTTATTATTTTAATCCAGATTATAAAATATTATTTACAGAAGAGAGGTTAAAAAAAGATGTTTATAAGTATTTTAATAAACTAGAATATATTACAAATAAACGTCTAGAATTTCAACATTCTAAAGACATAGGAAGAGGGATGACACGTTCTATTTGCCGTATAGAATGTTGTGGTGAGTTATTCGAATCTGACTATCTAAATAAATGGCAAAAAAAAAATAACTAGAACAGGCTTATTGTGCCTGTCCTTTCTTTTCTTTTATGTGGTCTTTTAGCCACATATTTACACCTAACCCCGTGACACTTATAAAAGATGTCACGGGGATGTCACCCAGAGTATTTTTTAGGAAGTTACTCACTTCTCTAAATGGTAAATTATATTCTGGTTTAACGAAACTTAGACGATCATCAGGGTTTCGGTGATCCCCAACACCCGTGCTCAAAATACTACCAGAACCATTAGGATCTATTAATAGACCCATTTTAACGATCCAGCCGGTATCATTGTTGTACCACTTTTCAAACGGATATAACTGAGAATTATACTCATCTTTAGTACAATCCTCTTTTCTCATCATGATGCCGGCAAATGGCAACCATGACCCTTTTGGTCCTGCTGAACCAGAAGATCTATACATAGGTATTGTTGTGCCGTCTTCTAACTCTACCAATGCCATTAGGCGTTTGCCTCTGTAACGTAAGAAACTAACTATTCTCATAATATTCTCCTTTTAAAATTATGTCATATAGCTTATGAGAACTATATGACTGAGTTATAGATATTACTATCTATATAATCCTATAATATAGGACAACTAGTCTAGATAGGACTGTAGATGTAATATGTAGTCTTTTTTTTTTTTCAGATAACCAAAAAAAAAAATAGTAAGATAGGA